>OCTA010000028.1_pt1 | contig 165187 bp, 126 predicted proteins | sample 1538991 | NCBI WGS metagenome assembly OCTA01 (sample SAMEA3539302, study PRJEB22396) | soil metagenome | biome: tundra; feature: field; material: soil | place: USA | collected 2010-05 | depth 0.15 m
GCACCTTGACCACCGAGGTGGTCGACAGCATGAAGCTCTCCGCCGCCGCCGCCAACCGAAAGGGGATTCCAATAGTCCTCGATGTGTGCGGGGCCGGGGCCACGGCCTTTCGCGACCGCAAGTGCGCCGAGATCCTCGACGCCGCCAAGATCGACGTGATCAAAGGCAACGCCTCGGAGATCGCGCGCGTCGCGGGCCAGGTGGTCGAAACCAAGGGCGTCGACGCCGGTCAAGTTGAGTCCGATCTGCGCGAAATCGCGGTGGCGCTATCCAACACGCGCGCGTGCACGGTCGTCATCACGGGCGCCGAGGACATCGTCGCGGGCCAGGGCAAGGTGTTTCTGGTTCGCAACGGCCACCCCATGATGGCCTGCCTGGTGGGGACCGGTTGCATGGCCGCCTCTGTCATCGGAACTTTCGCGGGCGCTACACCCGGCCAGATCCCGGAGGCCGCAGCCGCGGGCCTTGCCTGCTACGAGATCGCCGCTGAACAGGCGGTGAAAAAGTCCGATGGGCCCGGCTCGTTCGAGCAGCAGCTCTTCGACTGCATCTACCGCCTGGACGAAAAGCAGATCCGCGCCATGCAGCAGGTCAGCACCGCGCCGTAACTTCTATCGCCCCAGCCCGCCGCCGACGAAGAAACCCATGAGCGCGCCGTAGATCGTCGAGATGTAGGGATTGGCCGTGATGGGGCAGGCGCCGCTGCGGCAGCCGACGATCTTGTGGTAGCCAAAGCCGACGGCGGCGCCACCCACGACGTAAAGAACGGTGTGCAAGAGCATCTTTCGCTTCCTTTCCTGGGCCGGCGCTTCGGCTTGCGCCGAGCCGGCCTGCGCGATTTCAGGCGGCATGGACATTCTCGGCCTTGGCCTCGGTGAGAATTTTTTCCATGTCCAGGGCCTTGACCTCGTCGATCAGGCGTTGCAGCGCGGATCCAGGCAGCGCGCCCGCCTGCTGGTACAAGAGCGCGCCGTCGCGAAACACCATCAAGGTCGGAATGGCCTGGATGTCAAAAGCTGCGCCCAGCTCGGGATCTTCCTCGGTGTTGACCTTGGCAAAGGTGACGTCCGGGTTGGCCGCCGAGGTCTTCTCGAAGATCGGGCCGAACGCGCGGCACGGGCCACACCAGGGCGCCCAAAAGTCCACCAGGACGATGCCCTGCTTGACGGTGTTGTCGAAGTTGTCGCGAGTGAGTGCCGTGGTTGCCATGGTTGCTATCCTTTCAAGACCTTGGAGCCAGCCGCCGCGAAAAGGATTCGCGGAACGGTGCCGCCGGAGCGCGAATCCTTTCCATTCCGCGTATCTCTAACAGTATGCTTGGGCGGTCCTTGGGACGGAATGCCGAGCAGCAAGGAACACAGCATGTGGAAATGGCTCTTGATTGCACTGGCGATACCGGCGTTGATCTTGACGATACGTTCGCCCGCCTCGGCGGATGGCGGCATTCCTCCGGCTCAGGCAGCGATGCTGATCAAGGACAAGAAGAATCTCCAGCTGATCGACGTGCGCACGGCGGGCGAATACGCCGAGGGGCACCTGGCGAATGCCAAGCTGATTCCGGTGCAAGAGATAGCCCAGCGTCTGGCCGAGATCGACAAGAGTAAGCCCGTCTTGCTCTACTGCCGCAGCGGTCATCGCAGTAGCAATGCCCTCAAGATTCTGCAGGGCCAGGGCTACAAAGACGCCAAGCACATCGAGGGCGGCATTGGCGCCTGGCAGGCCGCCGGACTCCCAGTCACGCGCTAGAATCTCATGACTGGCGAGACGAACGACACCGAATCTGGCCTGCTGGCAGCAGCCCGCAAGGGCGACCGAGCTGCGCTTACCAAGTTGCTCGAACGCCACCAGCAAAAGGTCTTCGGCTTCGGCGTGAGGATGTGCGGCGACGCAGAGGACGCCAAAGACGTGGCACAGGACACCCTGCTCACCATGGCGCGCACGGTGCGAGATTTTCGCGGCGACGCCTCGCTGTCCACGTGGCTTTACACTGTGGCCCGAAGTTTTTGCATCAAAAAGCGCCGGCGAACCAAGGGCGCACCGGCATTTCACGAGCCGCTCGATCAAGCCGCGCACGAGAGCGGCGGCGAACCGTCCATGACCCCAGAGCAAATGTTGCTCGGCCGCGAGGCGCGCGAGACCGTGGCTACGGCGCTGGACGCTCTCGATCCCGAGGCGCGCGAGGTAGTGGTCTTGCGTGACGTCGAGGGCCTGAGCGCCGCCGAGGTTTCCGAGGTCACTGGAGTCAGCGTGGCCGCGGTGAAAAGCCGTCTGCACCGGGCACGGGCCGCCCTGCGCGAGCACTTGCTGGCCGTGGTGAGTGGCGAGCCGGCCGCGGGGACCAGGCCATCCTGCCCGGATGTTCTCACCATGCTTTCAAGGAAGCTGGAAGACGAGATCAGCCCCGACGTGTGCGCCGAGATGGAAGCGCACGTGGCCGGCTGCCCTCATTGCAGCGGCGTGTGCGATTCTCTCAAACGCACCCTCGCCCTGTGCAAGTCGCTACCCACGCCAACGGTGCCCGAGCACGTGCAAGAATCCCTGCGCAAGGCAGTCGCCTCGGCACTGGCCGAGGCTGAGATCGTGTAAACTGCGGACGATGAGCAAGAGCGACGACGTCCGCGCGCTGGCGGACAAGATCCGCAAAGGCGGTGCGCAGAAGTACCACGACAGCAACCGCGCGGCGGGAAAGCTCTTCTGCCGCGAACGCATCGCACGGCTGTGCGACGAAGGCGGCAATAGCTTTATCGAGGACGGGCTTTTCGCCAACGCGATGTCGCCCGACTTGCCCGCCGACGGTGTGGTGACCGGCATCGGCACTATCCACGGCCGCCCGGTGGCCATCATGGCCAACGACCAAACCGTCAAGGCCGGCTCGTGGGGCGAGCGCACCGTCGAGAAAATCCTGCGCATTCAAGAAACCGCTGGCCGCCTGCGTATGCCGCTCGTTTACCTGGTGGACTCGGCCGGCGCGCGCATCACCGACCAGCTCGACATGTTTCCGGGCCGCCGCCACGCGGGCCGCATCTTCCGAAATCAGGTGCGACTCTCGGGCTCGATTCCACAGATTTGTCTGCTCTTTGGCCCGTCCGCGGCCGGCGGCGCCTACATTCCCGCCTTCTGCGATGTGGTCTTCATGGTCGAGGGCAACGCCTCGATGTACCTGGGATCGCCGCGCATGGCCGAGATGGTCATCGGCGAAAAGACTACGCTCGAAGAAATGGGCGGTGCGCGCATGCACTGCGAGGTTTCGGGTTGCGCGGATCTCTTGGCCAAGGACGAGCTGTCTTGCCTGGCGGTTGCGCGCGACTACCTGGCGTTCATGCCCCAAAACGCCGAAGCGCGTGTACCCGACATCGCCGCCCAGCAGCCGGCGAGCGACGCGCTCCTCGACGACCTTCTGCCAGAAAACCAAAATCACCCCTTCGACATGCTCGCGATCATCGACACGCTAGCCGACCAGGGCAGCTTTTTCGAAATCAAGAAACGCTACGCGCGCGAGGTCATCACCGGGTTCGCCCGTCTCGGCGGTCGCGCGGTGGGCATCGTGGCCAATCAGCCCAAGTGGAAGGGTGGCGTCCTGTTCGTCGATTCGGCGGACAAGGCCGCGCGTTTCGTGTGGCTGTGCGACGCTTTCAGCATTCCCTTGCTGTTCCTTTCGGACGTGCCGGGCTTCATGATCGGCAGCGCGGTCGAGCGCGCCGGCATCATCCGCCATGGGGCCAAGATGATCTCGGCCATCGCCGACGCCACGGTGCCGAAGATCAGTGTGATTCTGCGCAAGGCTTACGGCGCGGGCCTGTATGCCATGTGCGGCCCCGCCTTCGACACCGATGCGACCTTGGCCTTGCCCCAGGCCAGCATTGCCGTCATGGGCGCCGAGGCCGCGGTCAACGCCGTCTACGCCAACAAGATCGCCGCCAAGCCCGAGACGGAGCGTGCCGCCTACGTGGAAGAACTGCGCCGCGCCTACCGCGAGGACATCAACATCCTGAAGCTCGCCTCGGATCTGCACGTCGACGCTTTGGTTCCTGGCGACGACTTGCGCGCCGATCTCATCCGCCGCTTCGCCACCCTGACCACCAAGATCGACAGCGGCTACCCCCGGCGCCGGCCAGTGTTGCCGGTGTAAGCTGATCTGAAGGAAGGCGACCGATGAGCGTCGACATGTCCTCCGCTGCCATCGACACGCGGCTGCGCACAGCGAGCCGCCTGGCCGGTTCGCTGCGGACCGAACGGCGACTCGAAACCAAGCTCGATATGAGCGGCGCGGCCGTGGCTGCCCGCCTGAGGACCGTCTCCGACTTGCTTGCACTCTGCCGGGCACTGGCCCGAAAAGGCCCACCGCCCGCAGCTACCGGGCCGGCCTGATTTTGGCCGCGATCCAGTAGGTTGCTTCCTCGGGATCCGTGGTCACGAAGGTGGGCAACCCGCGGTTGCTGACCGAGGGCTCAAAGAATTTCTCGGACATCAGGTCTTGCGGCCGAACCACGATCGCGAATCGCTCTAGAACACCGGCGAAGGTCGTGGCCACAAGCTTCGCCAGCCCCAGCATATCGGAAATGGTGAGAGCAACAGATCCCTCGCGCATGTCCACAAGAACCCTCTTGGCATGGTGACGGGCAATCTCGCCCCGCACGCGCTCGAACAGGCGCACCATGGATGCTTCCGTCACGCGCTCGCGAACAATCGCTTCGAGGTAGGGAATCGGGCCTTCGACCAATCTCGCCACGACCGTGGCAACCGCCGCGCGCTTGCCCTTCGGTGCGGACTTGGGCGAGGATTTCTTCGGCATTTTCATGGTGCTAGGTCCGGGCGCACTGCCCGCGTTGACGAAGAAGGTGATCGGCCAGGACCAGGGCGATCATGGCCTCGACCATGGGCACCGCGCGCGGCAACACGCAGGGATCGTGACGGCCACGCGCCTGCAAGGTTGTGTTCTTGCCGTCGATATCCACGGTTTCTTGCGGCATCAGGATGGTGGCGGTGGGCTTGAAGGCCGCGCGCACGACGATATCCTCGCCGTTGGAGATACCGCCTTGGATACCGCCCGAGCGGTTGGTGCGCGTGCGTATCCTGCCCTCTGCGGCATAGAAAGCGTCGTTGTGCTGCGAACCACGCAGGCGCGTGCCCGCGAAGCCGCTGCCGCTCTCGAAGCCCTTGCACGCCGGCAGGGAGAGCAATGCCTTGCCCAGATCCGCCTCCAGACGGTCGAAGACCGGCTCGCCCAGCCCGGCGGGAACCTTGCGCGCCACTGCCTCCACCACGCCGCCCACCGAATCGCCCGCCTTTCGAACCGAGTCGATGAGGTCGATCATGGCCTGCGCGACCTTGTCGTCCGGGCAACGCACGATGTTGCTTTCCACCTTATCGCGGGTCACGGTGGCCGGATCGACCTCGGCCTCGATGTCACAAACTTGTTTCACATAGGCGACGACCTCGACGCCGGCTGCTTCGGATAGCAGCTTACGCGCGATGGCCCCGGCCGCGACCCGGCCGATGGTTTCACGCGCGCTGGCGCGGCCACCGCCAGCCACCGCGCGAATACCATACTTGGCCTGGTAGCTGTAGTCGGCGTGCGACGGCCGGTACTTGGTGCGCATTTCTTCGTAGTCGCCGCCGCGCGCGTCGGCGTTGCGCACCAAGAGCGCGATGGGGGTACCCAGGGTCAGGCCGTCCTCGATGCCGGAAAGGATCTCGACTTGGTCCGCTTCATCGCGGTGGCTGGTGATGCGGCTTTGCCCGGGCCGGCGCCGGTCCAACTCGACCTGGATCTCCTCGCGGCTGATGGCCAAGCGCGGGGGACAACCGTCGACCACCACGCCAATGCCCAGCCCATGGGACTCGCCCCAAGTCGCAATCCTAAAAAGCTCGCCAAAGGTACTTGCCACGATAAGCACCGAGGCTACCACAGGAGCCCGCGCCCTCCTCCTTCGGTTTTTAGTGGAATCTGCCGAGCTTTTTCTTCAACGTACCCCCCATGAGCACGACGAACGGTTTGCCGCGAAAGTGGACCATCGCGGATTCCGCTGAAACCTACGGCATCAAGTACTGGTCGAACGGGTATTTCTCGATCAACGACGTTGGCCACGTGGTCAGCCACCCACAGGGACCCGAGGCTGGCAGCATCGATCTCAAGGAACTGGTCGACGAAGTGGTCCGGCGTGGCATTGGGCTGCCGCTGCTCATCCGCTTTTCCGACATCCTCAAGAGCCGGGTCGTGGATCTGCACGAGGCCTTCAAGCGCGCCATGACCGAGTACGGCTACAAGGGCGACTACCGCGGCGTCTACCCCATCAAGGTCAACCAGAACCGCTACGTGGTCGAGGAGATCACGCAGTTCGGCCGGCCCTACCACTACGGCCTCGAGGCCGGTTCCAAGCCCGAGCTTTTGGCCGTCATGGGCATCCTCGACGACGATGACGCCCTCATCGTGTGCAACGGCTACAAGGACGAGGAATACATCGAGACCGCGCTCATGTGCTCGAAACTCGGGCGCAAGGTGATGATCGTCGTCGAGAAGTTCTCCGAGTTGGAGCTTATCGCCAATACCGCCAAAAAGATCGGCGTACGCCCGCGCATCGGCATGCGCATCAAGCTGGCGTCGAAGGGCTCCGGCCGCTGGGAAGGTTCGGGCGGCGACCGCAGCAAGTTCGGGCTTTCCACGCGCGAGGTGGTCGAGGCCGTGCGCTACCTGGGCGAAATCGACATGCTGTCGTGCTTCGAGCTCATCCACTTCCACCTGGGCAGCCAGATCTCCGCCATCCGCGCTGTCAAGAACGCCCTGCGCGAGGCGGGGCGGTTCTTCGTCGAGATCGTGCGGCTGGGCGCGCCCCTGAAGTACTTCGACGCGGGCGGCGGCCTGGGCGTCGATTACGACGGATCTCAGACCAACTTCGCGTCGTCGATGAATTACACCTTGCAAGAATACGCCAACGACTTGGTGTTCAGCCTACAGGAGATCTGCGACGCGGCCGGGGTTCCGCAACCGACCATCGTCACCGAATCCGGCCGCGCCGTGGTCGCACACCACTCGACGCTGATCGTGGACGCCCTCGGTGTGGGCGAATTCGACATGGGCAAGGCGCCCGACAAGCTGCCTGACAATGCCTCGCGCGTGGTGCGGAACCTGTTCGACACCTGGCGCGACATCTCGACCAAGAACGTGCGCGAGGCCTACCACGACGCCCTCGAGTACCGCGAAGAAGCGCTGTCGCTGTTCTCGCTCGGCAGCCTGTCGCTGCCCGAGCGCGTGGTGGCCGAGGACATCTTCTGGGCCATTTGCCAGAAGATCCTCAAACTGGTGCGCGACATGCGCGAAGTGCCCGAGGAATTCGAGGGCCTCGAACGCAATTTGTCGGACACCTACTTTTGCAATTTCTCCATGTTCCAGTCGCTGCCCGACATCTGGGCCATCGACCAACTGTTCCCCATCATGCCCATCCACCGCTTGGGTGAAGAGCCCACGCGGCGGGCGGTGCTGGCCGACATCACCTGTGACTCCGACGGCAAGATCGACCACTTTATCGATCGGCGCGACGTGAAGAACGTGCTCGAACTGCACCCGCTGAATGGCAGCGACGAGTACTACCTAGGCGTGTTTTTGGCCGGCGCGTACCAGGAAATCCTGGGCGATTTGCACAACCTCTTCGGCAACAGCAACACCGTGCACGTGTCGCTGGCGCCAGGCGGCGGCTACCAGATCGAGCACGTGGTCACCGGCGACACCGTGACCGACGTGCTCAAGTACGTCAGCTACGCGCGCGAGGATCTAGTGGCGCGTGTTCGCCGCTTCGCCGAACAGGCCGTGCGCAATAGCGGCATGAGCCTGGAAGAGACGCGCTCGCTGTTGCGCATGTACGAAGAAGGATTGTCGGGCTACACGTACCTGGAACGGACGTAGTCAGGCAACCCGGTTGGCCACCACCACCAACCCCTGGACGGGCGTGCGTTCGAGGCGCAGCTCGGCCACGCGAACAAGCTGCGCGCAAAGCCCCGCGTCCCCGAGCACCGAGCGCACATACGCTTCGCTGTGGCTGTACCGCCCGTGCGGATGGAGAAAGTAGCCGCTGGGCGCGGCGTTCGGCTCTGACTTCTCGACGGTGAACACCAGATGTCCGCCCGGTCGCAGCGCGCGGGCACTGGCTCCGACCACCTCGCGCAGGTCGCCGAAATAGCAAAGCGTATCGACCGCGGCGATCAGATCGTACGCGCCCTCGTGGAGAGTCAGGTGTTCCGTCAGGTCGGATTGCACGAGTTCGTCGTAGCAGCCGCGTGCTTGCGCCTGCCCGAGCATGTGCCGCGACAAATCCAAACCGACCAGCCGACGCGCGTACGGCCGCAGAAGCGGACCGGCCAGCCCGGTCCCGCACCCGGCATCCAAGACATCGAGCGCGGTGGCAGGCTGCAACGCCTCGCCAACCGCCTCGGCCACCAGCGCCGGGGCCTTGTATTCCAGCGTCTCCAGCACGGCGTCGAAGCTGGGCGCGAAACGGTCGAACAGCCGCTCGACGAACTCCTTCGATGCGCGCTCGGGAACGTTCTGGCCCGTGCAAGCCGCAAGCAGATGGCGCGGCTCGGGTTTATCGGGTTCGATGGCCATCCACCGGCGATAGATCTCCGCCGCGTCCTCAAGACGATTCTCCAGGCATAGGGCATAGCCAAGCCGGTAGTACGCCCTGCCATCGTAGGGGGCCAGCATCAGCGCCTTTTGAAAGTGGTCGAGCGCGAGATCTTGCCTGCCCGACCGCACCAAGAGGTTGCCCAGGTTGTTGAGGGTCGGAACATGGTCGGGGTTGAGCACAAGGGCGCGCTCGAACATCGCCACCGCCTCGTCGAGCTGCCCGCGCGTTTTGAGAGTGGTTCCCAAATTGTTGAGAGCGTCCGCATTGTCGGGACGCAAGGCGATGGCGCGCTCGTAGCGCGCCGCCGCCTCGTCGAGAAAGCCGCGCATGCGAAGCATGTTGCCGAGGTTGTTGTGCGCGTCGGCGAATTCGGGACAGAGCTCGATGGCGCGACGGACAAGCGCAATCCCTTGCTCGGCCTCGCCTTGCTCGAATCGGCACAGGCCAAGATAGTGAAGGGCGTCCACCTGGTCGGGACTGACGTTCAAAACATGCTGGAAGATAGCGACGGCTTCCGTCATGCGCCCCCGACGATGAAGCGCATTGGCCAGTTCTATGGCCTGCTCCAGGGTCAGCCTGGTTTCGCCTTGAGGCGGGTTGTCCACCGCGCCGTCGGTCAAGAGCTGTGCGGAAGATTTGGCTTCTCGGTCGGGCGACATGGGACTTCGAGTATCCGCGGTGTTGGAATCATTCCAAAGATCAAAGCGCGGTCTTGATTGCCTTGATGGCGTCGGCGTATTCGGCGTCGGAGAGCAGCTTCTTGCTCGCGGGCATCATCTCGAAGGTCGAGCCAAAGCCCGGGCCGTCCTGGTATTTCGGCACGAGATGGAAGTGCAGGTGGGGCAACTTGTCCGAGTAGGCGCCGTAGTTCATCTTGGTCGCGCCGAAGGCGGACTTGATGGCCTGGGCAGCGTGCGCGACATCTTTTGCGAACAACGCAAGCTCGGCGTCGGACAACTCGAACAGTTCGTTGACGTGTCCACGGTAGGCGACGACGCAACGGCCAGGGTGGGTTTGCTCCTTGAACAGGTAGAGCGTCGAGACGGTCAGCGGCGCGATCGCGATCATGAGATCGTGCAGACGTTGGTCTTTGCGACAGTAGAAGCAGTCGGGCAGCTCGCTCATGGAGGCGTTCCCTTTCGCCGCCGAGAGTAGCCCGCATCGAGGCGACTTTCTATCGCCATTCCCGCAATGGGCGCTCAGTCAAAAAATCGTCGCCCCGGAGGGCGGGCGGAAAGAACCGTCCTGCCGGGGCGACGCCAGCGATTCGGCAGTGACCGGAGGTGGCCGTGAGACAACCGCCACGGGGCGGTCACCTCACGGCCGCAAATCGGTTCTGGTCAGGACTATGAGGAGGTTACGTTAACCGCAAGAGTAGCGGTCTTGCCCAGAGTCGCGGCGGTGATGGTCGCGCTCCCGACGGCGACACCCGTCACCTTGCCCGCACTGCCGACGGCTGTGGATACCGTGGCAATCGTAGTGTCGGAAGAGGTCCAGACGGCCTGGATGGTCAGGTCTTGTGTTGTGGTGTCCGAGAACGTGCCCGTGGCGGTGAGCAATGTGCTCGCGTTCTTGGCCACGCTGGCGGGGGTGGTGGCCGCGGTGACCACCAGGGTGGTCAGGGTCGCAGGGGTGACGGTCAAGGTGGCCGTGGCGCTGAAGTTAACCGTGTTTAGGGTGATGACGCCGGTGATGACGCTGGGGCCGGCCGCAATACCCGTCACCTGCCCCCGTTGATTGGCGGCGTTGCTGACGGTAGCGTTAGCGGGCGTGGCCGAGGTCCAGGTGACTTGGTCCGTGACGACCACTTCGCTCTTGTCGGTGTAGACCATCTTGGCCACGAGGGCGCTCACGGTTCCCTTGGCGATCTGGGGAGCCGCTGGGACGATGACCAACTGGTCGGGCAGGGCCGCGGTCACCGTGAGCGCGGTCGTGCCGGCCTTGGTCGTCTCCCCGGCCGGCGTCAGCGTGGCCACGATGGTGACATTGCCAGCGCTCTGCCCCTGCGCCACGCCTTGCGAGCCCAGCGCATTGGATACCGTCGCGATGCTGTAGTCGGTGCAGGTCCAGCTGACCTGGGTGGTCAGATTCTGCGTGCTGCCGTCCGAGAAGGTACCCATGGCCGTAAGCGCCACCGTGAGGCCATCGACCACGGTCGCGGGCGACGGCGAAACAGCGATGGAGCTGAGCGTGGCGGCAGTAACCGTGAGAGTGGCCGTGGCGGATTGGCCATTGTACTGAGCCCTGATGGTCGTCGTGCCCGCGGTCAACGCCGAGGCCAGGCCGTCGGTGGTGTCATTGGAGATGGTGGCCACCGCTGGCGCGGAGGAGCTCCAGGTGGCCGCGGCCGTGATGTCCTGCGTGGAATTGTCGCTGTAGGTTGCGGTGGCCTTGAACTGGGCCGTGGTTCCCTTGGCGATTGTTCTGGTGGTGGGAGCGATGGCGATGCTTGCCAAGGCTGTCGCCACGACCGTCAGCTTGAGCGTGGCAGCCTGGCCCGCAAAGGCGGCGCCGATCGTGGTCTGACCCACTGCCAACGCAGTCGCCAGCCCGTCTTTGCCGCCGCTGTCACCGACGGTGGCCACGGTGGCGACGGTCGAGGTCCAGCTGGCCAGGGTGGTAATGTCCTGTTGGGTGCCGTCGTTGAAGGTGCCGGTTGCAGCGAACTGCTTCGTGGTCCCCTTAACGATGGTCGCGTCAGCCCCGGGCTTGATGGCAATGCTAGATAGGATGGCATTGGTGACCCCGAGGCTAACGGCGCCGCCCTGGCCGGCCAACACTGCCGTGATGGTGGCGGTGCCCCTGGTCACACCAGTGACCAACCCGTCGGAGCCGGCAGCGTTGGAAACGGTGGCCACGGTGGGATCTGACGTCGTCCAAGTGGCATCCGCGGTGATATCCTTGGTGGTGTTGTCCGCGTAGGTGCCCGTGGCGATGAGCGCGATGGTCGTGCCCTTGGCGATGACCGGCTTGGCGGGCGTCACGGTAATGCTGGTGAGCAAAGCATCTGTGACCGTCAGCACCGTGGTGCCCTTGATGGTGCCCAGCGAGGCCGTGATGGTCGTGGTGCCCTTGGCTTTGGCCGCGGCCAGACCGTTGCTGCCAGCGGCGCCCGAGATAGTGGCCACGGTGGCCACGCTGCTGGTCCAACTCACGTCGGCGGTGATGTCGCGCTTGGTGCCATCCGAGTAGGTGCCAGTGGCCTTGAACTGCTGCGTGCTGGCCGCGGGGATGGTGGGTTGAGCCGGCGTCACATCGATGGTGCTCAGCGTGGCGTCGGTGATGGTGAGGGACACTGAGCCCGACTTGCCGCCGGAGGTTGCGGTGATGATCACCGTGCCGACCTTGACAGCGGTCACCTGACCATTGGCATCGACCGTGGCGACGGTCGCCGTACCCGAGGTCCAGGCGGCGGTCTTGGTCACGTCCTTCTTGCTGCCGTCGCTGTACACCTCGTTCGCCGTGAGCTGTACCTTGCCACCCGCGGAAACGGTGCTGGCGCTCGCGGTCACTGCCACGCTGGAGAGAGCGATGGGCGTGGTGACGGTGAGGGTCACCGAGCCCGACTTGACGCCGGAGGTCGCGGTGATGGTCACCGCGCCAGCCTTGATGCCGGTCACAGTGCCAGCGCTGGAGACCGTGGCGATGGTCGCATCTGAAGAGGTCCAGGTCACACTGGAAGAGATGTTCTGCTTGCTGCTGTCATCGTAGGTCCCGTTTGCCACCAACGCGACGGTGGCGCCGGTATTCACAGTGGCGCCGGGGGCGGTGACTGCGATGCTGACCAGCACGGCTGCGGACTTGGTCACCGTGATACTGGCCGATCCGACCAGGCCTTCCAGGGTGGCCGCCAAAATCGCGGTCCCAATGGACACGGCGGTAGCCACGCCCTGCGCGGACACCGTGGCCAGGCTGACATTCGACGATGTCCAGGTGACCTTGCCAGTAATGTCCGGCTTGCTCCCGTCGTCGTAGATGCCGACGGCCGTCAGCTTGACCGTGTTGCCGATGTCGACCGAGCTGGCAGCGGCAGTGACGGTGATCGCGGTAAGCTTTGCCGCGGCAACGACCGTGATGTCGATCGTGCCGAACTTTCCGCCGAAGCCTGCCTGCACCCTGACCGTGCCCGCGGCAGCGCCCGTAAGCAACCCGGTTGCAGAGATGGTCGCGGCGGTGGCTGGAGTGACAGTCCATGTGGCCTTGCCGGTGACATCCGTCACCGTGCTGTCGCTGTAGGTTGCCTTTGCGATGATCGGCTGAGCGGCACCGACCGCGACGGTCGTATTACTCGCGCTCAGAATGAGTGAAAGCACGACTGCGGGTGAAGTGGTGTCGTAGGGGGATGAAGTGGTGTCAGTCGGGGGTGGAGTGGTGTCGCGCGGGGGTGGAGTGGTGTCAGTCGGGGGTGGAGTGGTGTCAGTCGGGGGTGGAGTGGTGTCAGTCGGCGGTGGAGTGGTGTCGCGCGGGGGTGGAGTGGTGTCAGGCAAAGACGGAGTTTGATCAGCGCTTCCGTCCATGAATGGGGGACTGCTCGAGTCCAATTTGGGCACCGGTGTATCGCTGGTGCTACTGCAGGCAGCGACGAAACTGGCTGCGAGGAGTGCCATCGTCAGGTGTGGAGATGCGCGGAACACGTGGGCTAGTCGTACTGGAATCGTTAGCTTAGGTCTCTTAGTCATGGCTTTCGGTCCTTTCTGTCGTGGGCAGTTAGGCCGGGCATGATGGCGGTGCCGTCGCCGAACACGCCCGCGGTCACCAGGTGCAGATGCTGGATTGTCTTGGTACTGCTTCACCGGCCGAGATTGCTGCCGGCCCTTACCTGATGACCCACATTGGCAGAACCTGTCAGGAATTTGTTTGTCTATTGATCAAAATAGTGACAGTCAGGTGGTCCCGATCACAGGGGAGACCCGGAGACGCACTGGCGTCGCAGACACAATGGCGTCGAGTTTCTGCATTCCCAATTACACAATCATCCGTTTGGATTGATTGGACCCGTTCGCGCAACTCGAAACGGATCTAGCTCGGCTCTTCACTGGCAACCGTCGGGCGAAATGAGCTGACGCTCGGGGTGCGACTTGGCCAACGCTTCTAGTTCGGCGCTGGTGAAGCCATCGGGGGGGCCGCAGGCCAGTCGCCGCCGGACGAACTCGCGAATGATGGTGGCAGCCCGCTCGCCGTCGGGCGTGCGGTCGGTCTCGTACCACAACTCGTAGAGAACGCGCCGCCGTTCGCGTGGGCTGTAACGCTGATCACTCCACAGTTCCTCGAGCCGGGCGGGTAGAGCCTCGAATGCCTTCCTTAGATCGGCCTTGCGCGCCTCCATGGCCAGCTTGATTCGGAATTCGAAGGTCGCCGAGAGAAAGCGGGCCTTCTCCAGACTATAGGGACATAGCCATCGCCCGAGCGAACCAGTCCATACCTGGCTTCGTCGGAGAGGTCGGCGCGCTTAGTCTTCGGCAGCCACGGCGGTGGCTCGCCCGCATCGCGACTGGCCCCGGCATCGGCGCCAAGTCCGACGAGAAAAAGCAAGAAAGCCGGGACCACGGCGAACATTTCCCCGTCAGGCCTTGCGGAATGCCTTGGCGTAGAGGTGGCTGGCCAGGCGACGGATGCCTTCATTCTCGCAAACGGAAAGGCCAGTACGCCCCAAGGTGACTTGATTGGGAAATGCGGGCATGAAGGAATCATGCCTCAATCGGGGCGCGACGGAGGGATCAACATTGCAGCCGGCGCGACGCTCACCTGCTTCTCGTAGTCTTTCGCATGAACGTTGGTCGCGTAACAGCGCAAGCGGGACCGACGTCTACCCAGCCTTTTCGGCGAGCCCGAGTTCGGATGCCAGCTCGCGAATGCGGCGGTGTTCGGGGATACGTTCCAGGAACGCCGGCCGCATCGCCGGGTCATCGAGGGTCTCTGCTCGGCGCCGGAGCCAGAGCATTGTGTCCGAAGTGACCCGCTCTGCCTCAGGACGATTGCCGCCTGCCGCGAGCGCCTCGGCGTAGGCCAGCCGCACGCTAGCCTCGCCGTCTTCCAGTTGCATCTTGGTATCGATCGCCGCGTAGCCTTCCCTAGCAAGAGCCAGAGCCTCTGCCACGAATCCTTGGGCTAGCCGAGCGCGAGCGAGCAAGGCCAGAGCAAAGGGGTGCAGCGATGGCTTGTCCTTGGTGTTCTCCACCGCGCCTTTCGCGTAGTCTTCGGCCGCCGGATAGTCGCCTGCGAGATATTCCGTCAGCGACAAATAGAACTGAGTGGAGTGAAGAAACCAACGGTCGCCGCGCTCCATGGTCCAGTCGAGGCCACGCCGTCCCATCGCCCTGGCCTCGTCCAATCGACCCTGGTAGGCGAGGCAATTCGTGAGCATCTGCAGCACGCCCCCATTGAAATGATTGAGCCCCATCCTCTCGCTCATACCCAGCACACGTCTGGCATTTTCCTCCGACTCCTCCAATTGTCCGATTTCTACCAGACAGACGGCGAGGTTTCCGACTTGCTCACATGCCTGTCGTGTACTCCCAGCAATCTCATGAAGATGCACGGTCTGCCGCTGATGGGCCAAGCTTGCCGACAGACGACCCTCGGTCCGGGCCAAGTGGGATCGAAGCGATTCGGCCCGCGCGGAAAGATGCGGGCTAATCGACTCGCCCTTGGCCTCAACCAGTTCCAGAGCCTTGCGTGTCGTCTCCCGGTTTCCTTGGAGGGAGAGGTACCCAGTTACGTCCAAGACACATTCAAGCCAAATTGGAGTCAACGCGGGATCCTTGGGCTCCTCGTCGAGCAGTCGGGACATCTCCTTGATTTCGACGATCTTCCCTGCCACGCCTAGGCAGTTGATGAGTGCGAGTTTCGCGCGCAGCCCCAGAGCAAGATCCGTGCATACCTGTGCTGCTCGCGCCACGTTTTCGGCCCTGGCGTAGTTGCCCTGCCAGTAGAACGCCTCGGACTCGACGATGCGCAACTCGGCCAGATCGTCGTCCTTGGCGCCGAGAAGCATGCCGCGCTCGGCACGCGAGATGGCCGCAACTAAGTCGTTCGCCTCCATGGCCTGGTTCGCGGCCACGCGCAGCCAGCGCACGGCGCGTGGTGCCTCATTCCCGCGCTCGAAGTGATCGGCGAGCACGATGGCGTCGCGCTCGCCTTCCTGTTCCAGAAATTCGCCCGCTAGCCGGTGCCCCACCACCGCACTCTCGGGCGGCAACAGCGCGTAGGCAGCGTCGCGGTGAAGCGCGTGCCGGAACACATGCTCGCGAAAATTGCCGAACGGCCGGGCAAAAAGAATTTCCCTCTCGACCAGGATCTCCAGCCAGCGGTCTATATCGTCGGAGATCATCTCGGCCAGCAAGGCCTTCACCCCGGCCGCGCGAAAATTCCGTCCGAAGATGCTGGCCGCGCGCAACACCTGCTTGGCCCCTTCCCCGGCGGCATCGAAACGCATCTGCACCATGCCGATCACCGAGCTCGGGACCTCCGCAACGTCCTTGCCCTCGGCAAGCACGCGGGCCAGTTCCTCCAGGTAGAAGGGATTTCCTTGCGCTTGGTCCAGGATCCATTGCAGCTTTCCCTCGGCCTTGTCGCCCAAGATCCGTCGCGCCATCTCCTCCACGGCACGTTTCCCGAGTGGCGGAATTGGAATCCGCTGCGCCTGCCGCTCCCGCCACAGCGTCGAGAATCGCCGATCCACCTCGGGCCGGGCCAGGGCCAGGACCATGAAGGGCGAACCGCGCAGGACACGCAAAGCCGCATCGGTGTATTGCACGCTGGGACCATCGCCCCAGTGCAGATCCTCCAGCAAGAGCAGCACGGGTCGGTGCGCGGTCTCGGCCTCTAGCCAATCCACCCAGGCCGCCTGCGTTTGATCCGCCATCAGGCGTGCGTCCAGGCGGGCCGCGCGCAATTGGGGAAGATTCTCGTCGGGAAAAGGGATTCCAGCGATCTCGCCCAGGAAGGCCACGGTCGTCTCCGCGCTGTCCGCGGGCAGATGGCGGCCGGCGTGGGCGACAAGGCGCCTGCGTTGGGTTTCCTCGGATTCCATGCCGCCGATGCCGGCGGCCCCGCGAATGGCCTCGGCCAAGAGCCCCAGCGAAACATTCGCGCGCATGGGATCGCCACGGCCGACCAGCAACTCGAACGGCTGCCCCCGATCCCGCACGCGTTCCAGGAATTCGAAGGTAATGCGCGACTTGCCGCTTCCCGGCCCACCCGTCAGCACAATCGCCTGGGCGCGCGGCTCTTCCACGCAACCTTCGAAGGCGCTCACAAGACCACGGATCTCGCGCTCGCGACCGATGCACGGCACGTCCTTGCCCAGAACCGTGCGCGGCGCCTCGCGCAGACCGCGCTCGAAAAGCAGGCGCGCGGCTCCATTCGGCTCGCCGACGATCTCGAAGCGCGCTTCGAGCATGCGTCGGATTTCGTCGCTGACGTGGATGGATCCCGTGTGGGTCAGCAGACGAGCCGCGCCGTCGATGAGATTTCCAAGACGCACTTGCTCGTCCACCAGGGCGTGACCCAGGGTGAGCGCGAAGGAAGATCTCGGCCGCGCTTGCTTGAGCCGCAAGGTGCACCTCGCGGCCCGCACGGCGAGATCGAGCGGCGTGGCATGTCCGTCGGCGAGCAAGGTGACCACCAGTCCGCCGTTGGCCAGACGCTGGATGCGGGCTCCGAAGGGGGCAATCACTTGTGCCACTTCAGCAATGCGGTCATCGACGTCGGGCTTGACCAGTTCACGCGCTAGCACCGTGCCCAGATCCATGGCGGTCGCCGCGGGATCGAGCTGAGGCTTCTCGCCTGGGCTATCCTGGGCGGAAACCAGGATGACCGCGGCCAGTCGGCGCTCGCCCGTGGTGGTGAGCTGCACGCGTAGAGCGCTTCTGGACTGAACCTCACCCATGGTCCCGACGGTGCGCAACTCACTGGTGATGCGCCCCAATTCAAGCAGAACTTCGTTCATCGAAGCCGGGCGAGCCTCCACCTTCTTGGATAGCATACGGCCAATGAGGCGCGCGAACCGCGGAGACACGCCCTTGCACCTCTCGGCCACGTCGATGTCGCTGTCATCGGTGAGCTTGGCCAACGTCCCCGTGGTGCTCTCTCCCCAAAACGGCGGTGTGCCGGTGATGCACTCGAAGAGCACGCAACCCATCGAAAAAATGTCGGCGCGGGCGTCCACATCCGGCGAGCCCTGCGCCTGCTCGGGCGACATGTACATGGGCGTGCCCAAGGCCGAGCCCGCCTGCGTGAGCCGCAACGACCCGGTATCGAACAGCCTGCGAGCGATGCCGAAATCGAGCAGCTTGATCTTGGAAAGATCGCGGCCAGGCAGAAAGATGTTCGCGGGCTTGATGTCGCGATGAACGATGCCGTGCCCGTGCGCCGCGACCAAGGCCTCGCCGATTCGGCGGGCCAGGCTGAGCGTCTCGGACAAACTCAGCGCCCCTTCTCGCAGCCGATCCTCCAGGGTTTCGCCATCCAGCCACTCCATGACGAGATAGTGCTCGCCCCGTTGCGTGCGGCCGTGGGACAGGTAGCGAACGATGGCGGGGTGGGCGATCTCGGCCAGGAATGCCGCCTCTTGCTGAAATCGCTCGCCTAGCTGCGAGCCGAAGGTGCTGGAGATCTTGACCGCCACAACCTCGCCGCTGGTGAGATCCACGGCGCGATAGACCGTGCCCATGCCCCCCGCGACCGTTTGGCCCTCAAGCCGAAAACGGCCGTCTAGTTCCTCGGGTGGATCGCTATCGCCTGTCACACGAACTCCGCTACGACCTCTAAGGCATCGACAAAGAAGGAGAATACCTTGATTGCCCGGCGACCCAACCGGCCCCGCATCGAGCAGCCCCAGGAGATCGGTGAACCGGCGGTCGCGACCTGACTCTCGGCCTTCACCCCTTGCCGGAATGCGGTCGAGATTTCGCCTTCGCCGCCTTCTTCTTGCCGGCGGCCTTCGAGGCTTTCGGGGGCAGCGTCTTCGCGTAGCGGACGGATTTGGCGATCCACCCGCGCAGCTCGTCGTCGGCGTCGCCTTCTAGCCAAGCCGGCGGCACCACGACGTATTCGCGCATGGGACGGCCGCCCATGGGGTCGAATGGCTCGGCGCCCTCTTCGGCTAGGAGTTTTGCGCGGTCGGGCTCGGCCAGGCGCAAGAAGAGCTGGTCCGCGAACAGGCCCATGAACATGTTGCCACCGAGGAAGCCGCAGGGACAGCCGAACATGGTGCGACCGGCGCCTCCGGTCGCGGGCAGCAGTTTCTGAAACAGCTCGACCAGGGCGGGGCTCGGTTTCTTGAACTGCATCGGCGCCTCCGCTAATTGACGTACTTCTTGCCGCGCTTGCCGCGGCCGCCTTCCAAGACCTCGAATCCGCTCCGCCGGGGGCGGGTCCAGCGCGTGAGGAAATCGAGGATGGGTCCGCTCTTGCCGCCAGCAAGGAAATAGCCCAACCCGATGGCTACCAGCGTGCCGGCCAGGGACGGCCAGGCCCGTTGAAAGACCGCTGACAGGATCGACATCCCGACCAGGATCGCCGTCAAGATGCGCGCCTGGAGCACGAGACTGCCGAACACGCGCACCTCGGCCCGGCCGTAGATCACCCCCAGCGCAACGAAGAGTGCCAGGACGCAATCGCCGCAGCCCGCGTAGATCCCGGGCCACTGCAAAGTGGCAACGAGCAGGGCCATGACCACGTTGGCCGCCAGCCCGGCGCCAAACAGGATCAGCAGAAACCGTCGCCGCCCCAGGGTGCGCTCGATGGTCGCGCCCACGAACCACAGGCCGATGAGGTCGAAGATGAAGCTCCACAGGTCAAGGTGAACGAACAGCGCGGTGGCGGGCTGCCAATATTCGCCCGCCGCGACCAGCGGCCCGAGCGCCAGGTGCTCGGTTATAGGGGCGCGCAGCGGACTGGCCATGATGTAGAGGCCGAACAGCGCGGCCTCGACGATCACGAGATTGCGGATGGTGGGGGAAAGGCGTTCGGTGATCGGCCGCATCCAGGCTGGCGCGGGGTTTCGACCAGAAGAGCGATCAGGCATGCTTCTTCCAGGCTAGCATCAAACGGCCGCGCGTGAAGGCGGTAGGGCGATCGGCTAGCTATTTCGTGCACACCTTGGTGCCATCCGAGCCGCCGCAGTCGGCCGCGCAGGTGGCCAGCACGGTCATGGCGTCGAGCTGGGTGACCCGGCCCCATCTCACCTCGCGCACCACGGGGTCGATCCCACTCTGGGCACCGCAGGTGAGAGGATCGCCATGGGCGATGTCGCTCCCGTCTGCTCCCACCGGCACCAGCGAGATGGCGTAGCTGCCCTCGGGGATGTCGAATCGCGTGGCCCCGCTTTGCAGATTGCACGAGAATTGGCACGCGGCGCGCCCGGCGCAGGGATCGCTGCCACCAGCTAAGGGCAGGAGCTGGAGTCTCATTTTGGCGATGGGTGGGCACGCGCAGTTGCAGTCTGCGATACCCCGGCCATCGCCATAGGTCGTCACTACCCAGCTCGTCTCCACCGCGCCACCGTCGATGGGAACGCAGCCCAGCGTTGAAAAAAGAAGCGCGATCAGTGTGATACGATCCATAAGATCGCGGTTAGATTAGCAGCATTCCTGGGAAGGCAGTCAGCCGAATCCAGGTTGAAGAACAAGGAGCCCTCGATGATTCACGTCCTTTTGCAAGCCGGCGGCGCGGGAGACAAGCTCGATATCATCTCCCTTATCGTTCACGCCGGTGCGGTGCCCAAGGCCGTCCTGGGCCTCCTGGCGCTGATGTCCATGATTTCCTGGTACGTCATCGGCGCCAAGTGGATGTACCTGTCCCGCGCCTACCGGCGGTCCGTCCACTTCGTCGAGAAATTCTGGGACAGCAGCCTGGACGAGATGTGGAAAGCGGCGCAGGAGGCGCCGCCCTCGCCGGTCAGCGAGGTCTTCCGCGCCGGCTATCTCGAACTCATCAAGTTGCGCAAGCGCCACGCCCAGGCGCAGACGGGGGCCAAGGCGGACGAGGCCGGGCTGGGCGACATCGAGAGCATCGAGCGCTCGCTGTCCCGGGCGCGCACCATGGCCATCACGGAAATGGAAAACAAGGTGCCCTTCCTGGCCACCACGGCCAGCGCCGCGCCCTTCATCGGTCTGTTCGGCACCGTGTGGGGCATCATGAACTCATTCCGCAACATCGGCGCCAAGGGCGCGGCCAATCTGGCCACCGTGGCGCCCGGTATCGCCGAGGCCTTGGTGGCAACCGCTATCGGCCTGGTGGCCGCCATCCCGGCGGTCATGGGCTACAACTACCTGTCGCGGCGGATTCGCGTCATCTCGGCCGAGATGGAAACCTTCACCAACGACTTCCTCAACATCATCCGGAGGAGGTTCTTTTAGTCATGGCCATGGGTACGGGCGGCGGGCGGGAAACCGGGACGCTTTCCGAAATCAACGTCACGCCGCTGGTGGACGTGATGCTGGTCTTGCTCATCGTCTTCATGGTCACGGCGCCCATCATGCAAACCGGCGTGGACGTGACCCTGCCCGAGGCCAAGGCGCAGTCCGTGCCCGACGAGAGCGGCAAACTGATCATCACCATGACCAAAGATCACCGCGTGTTCATCGGCCGCATGGAGATCCCGGTCGCCGAGGTCGAGACCAAGTTGAAGGCGAACGCCAAGCTGCAGGCCGACCGTGAGGTCTACCTACACGCCGACACCGCCCTGTCCTACGGCGACGTGGTCAAAGTCATGGCCGCCATCAAGCTGGCGGGCGGCGATAAAATGGGACTCATCACGGATCCATTGGAATAGATGAACGTCGCGATTCAAAATCGCATCCGTCCACTCGGCCGAGGCAGCTCCTTCGGCGGCATCGCCGCGACCGTGCTCATCCACGTCAGCCTGATCGCGCTCATCTACTTCGCGCACGTCAAGTCGCCGCCGCCCATGGAAGCCCCGCGCGACATGATCGTCACCCAGCTGGTCTCCCTGGGCAAACCGCGCGACAAGTTCTGGCTGCCGCGTATTGTACAGCCGCCTAGGCCCAAAGCGCCCGCGCCGACCCTGAATCTCACCGACGATCCCAATGCCGCGCCCGCGGTCAAAGAAGCACCCAAGGTCGACGACGCCGATATCTCCAAGGACATGCGCCGCGCCCTCAAGCGCGCCCAGATGCTGGCCCAGGCCACCGAGGAGCCGGCCGAAGGCTCGCTGACCGGGTCGCCCGAAGGCAGGTCCACCCAGGGCGTAAGCGGCGACGCCTGGGCAACGCTGGTCAACAACACCATTCGCAACGCCTGGGTCACGCCAGTCGGCCTCATCACCGATTCCGAGCTGCAGAGACTGGTGGCGAAAGTTCGCATATCCATCAGCGAAGATGGCACGCTGTCAAACCCAGCCGTGCAGCAGTCTTCAGGCAATCCATACTTCGACGATTCATGTATCCAGGCGGTCAAGGCAGCCGGCAAGGTGCCGCCGCCGCCCACCAAGTCAAAACACATGTTGATAACGTTTGATGGTGCCAAGCTTGGGCGCTAGACAGAGCGACGCTTCCCTACCCCCGCCACCAAGAAGGACCGGAATGAAGACGTATCAGCTCACCTTCGGAATCCTGTTCACCGCCGCGGCAATCAGCGAGGCACGACCCGCGCTGGCTGCGGAGGCAGCCGAAGTCGAGGATCTCCCGCAAATCACCATCAGCGACCCGAATCGCGATCTGTTCCGCCTCGGCCTGCCGAACGCGATGGGCGATGGCGACCTGGCGGGCACGGCAGTCGACGTCGAGCGCCGCGATCTGGATCTGGTTGGCCTCTTCCGCGTGCTGGATCCGGCGTCCTTCCCGGACTCGCTGGTGAAAGAGGGCATGGGCTTCTCGGCGGATCTGTGGTCGCAAATGGGTGCCCAGGGAGTGGCCAAGCTGCGGGCGGCGCGCGATGGGGGCGGCATTGTCGTCGAAGGCAAGCTCTATCAAGTTGGCCGCGGCGACGCCCCGGTGCTGACCAAGACCTACCACGGCTCGGAGCTGCGCCCACTGGTGCACATGTGGGCCAACGACGTGGTCCTGCAATTCACCGGCATGCGCGGCGTGTTCGGCTCGCGCATCGCCTTTGCCATGACCGGCAGGAACCCCGAGATCGCCACCGTCGGCATGGACGGCCAGGAGATGAAGGTCGTCACATCGATGAAGTCGCAGTGCCTTCTGCCCGCCCTTTCTCCGTCGGGCGGACAGATTGCGTTCAACTCCTATCTTCGCGGTGGCGCCGATCTGTGGGTGGTCTCGGCCAGCGGCGGCCGCGCGCGCCACATTTCCGACCGGCCCGGTCTCAACACGGGCGCAGCCTGGCTAAACAGCAACACCATTGTCGCCACCTTGTCTTTTGAAGGCAACGCCGAGCTGTACAAGATCTCGGCGGCAGACGGTAGCATCATCGCGCGCCTGACCAACTCGCCCAGCATCGAAACCTCGGCCGCGGTTTCCCCTGGCGGCGATCAGATCGCGTTCGTGTCCGACCGCCAGGGCACACCGCAGATCTTCGTGATGCCGTCGTCCGGGGGCGGAGGCCGTCGCCTGACCTACCAGGGCAGCTACAACCAGACACCGCGCTTTTGCCCACGCAAAGAAGTGCCCATGCTTGCCTTCACCGGACGCGACGAGCGCAACGTCTTCGACATCTTCACCTACGACATGCGCAGCGGAAAAATCGACCGCGTGACCCAGGGGCAAGGTTCGAATTTGGACCCAGCCTGGTCGCCCGATTGTCGCCTGCTGGTCTACTCCTCCAGCCGCGGTGGCCTTTTCCTGATGAATCTGCAAACCCATCGCGAGTTCCAGATCTACAAGGGCGGCGCCAAGAACCCGTCCTGGGGCCCGCCGCCCGCCGAGTCCAGGTAGTCCGTGCGCCTCGCCACCATCGACATCGGCACCAACACGACCCTCCTGCTCGTCGCCGAGACCAGCGGCGGCGATGTTCGCGTGCTGGCCGAACGCGCCGAGATCACGCGCCTGGGCCGCGGCATCGGCGCCGACGGTGGCCTCGGCCAGACCGGCATCGAGCGCACCCTGGCCGTGCTGACCGACTACGTTGCCGTCGCGCGCAGCCACGGTGCAAGCATCCACGCCATCGGCACCGAGGGGCTGCGCCGCGCGCCCAACGCGCGCGACTTCCTCGAACCGGCCGCCCGCATCCTGGGCGCTCCCGTCGAGGTTATCGATGGCGACCGCGAGGCCGCGCTGTCGTTTCTGGCCGCCCTACGCTCGTTTCCCGACGAGGCCAAGGGCACAACCGTCGTGCTCGACATCGGCGGCGGCTCGACCGAGATCATCGTGGCGCGCGCAGACCGCGTGGAATTCCGTCGCAGTCTGCCCCTGGGATCGGTCCGCCTGACCGAAAAGCACATTCGCAGCGATCCCGCGACACCGGCCGAAGTCGCGGCCGCCACCGGCGAAATCGTGCAGCAGTTGGCGAATGTCCCCTTCCCCACCGGGCCCCTCACCCTCGTCGGAACCGCCGGCACGGTGACCAGCCTGGCCGCCATGTCGCTCGGCCTGGCAAGCTATGACCCCGCCCGCGTTCACGGCCACCGCCTGACGCTGGCTGCGCTGGAGCAGCAGATCGACGGGCTGCGCGCATCGACACAGCCCGAACGCGAAAAGATGACCGGCCTCGATCCCAAACGCGCCGACGTCATCCTGGCCGGCGCCTGTATCCTTCAGCAGATCGCACTTTCCGCGCACGCAACCGAAATCCTAGTCAGCGACCGCGGTATCCGCTGGGGCCTGCTTTTCGAGAAAGCCGTCGCCTTGCGCTAGGACAGCGTCTCTGCCATCGGGACACCACCCGTTATTGACTGGCTCGGACGCAGCGGAAACCGACGTCGTAGTTACGGTACATCGGATCGGCAGCGCCTCGGTCGGCTACGCGAGGGATATCGAGAAAGCCGCCGCCCCGGATCACCTTGGTAGCGGCTGCGGTTAGGTCGGCGCAATTGACACAGATGTTCCGCGAGTACGGGGAATTGAACCAATCGAGAACTACTTCCCATTCGTTTCCACCCAAATCCGCGTGACCCCACTTGCCGTCTCCCTTCGGCGACTTCGAGCCCACGTCTCTCGCGTTGGTGCTGGTCCCACCGACACTGTAGACCGCGTAGGTGCTATCGATGGTTGTCGAATTCGGCGGGTTCGACCAGGGGTAGTACCGTTGTTCGTTCCCGCCCGACGCGGCATTGTTCCACTCGGCATCGGTTGGCAGTCTGCCACCGTCCCAGGCGCAGAACGCGAATGCTTCGTACCAGAGAAGGCAGTTCATCGGCCGGTTCTCGTTCACCCCCGGAGCATCGGTCCAGGTCGCATTGCTCTGATCGCACCTGATAGCGGACTTGAGGCTTGGCATGTCCGCGACCAGATTCACATTCCACGCCGAGTCCCACCCCGATCCGGTGATGAGGGGATGCGCGCCTGCGCCCGCAGCCGGCGGGCTCGCTTTCGTTCCCTGACCCGCCTTCACAAAGGCGCGGAACCGGCCCACCGTGACCTCGTACCTGTCGAGCGCGAAGTCGCTGACCGTGGCCGGGAAGCTGTTGTCCTTGAAGTCCACGCCGTCGTAGCAGCGCAAGAACGATCCACCTGGCACCAGCAGACTGGCGCAGCAGCTTTCGTTGCCATAGGGCCCGCAGGTCGCGGCCAGACCGGTACAGCTCTGCCCAGGTGTGCCCGCGGGTGTTCCGGCCGATCCGCCGGCTCCACCGGTCCCGATCATCCCGCCGCTGCTGATCCCGCCCGTGCTCGAAATTCCACCGGTGCTCGCGGCGCCGCCGGTCTTCATGGTTCCGCCCGTATTCGCGATCGCGCCCGTACCGGGAATTCCGCCTGTTCCTGTCGTTCCACCCCCACTCATCGTTCCGCCGGTACCGACAATTCCGCCAGTGTTCGTGGTTCCACCTGCGCCCGCTGCTCCACCGGTGCTCGTGGTTTCTCCTGCACCAGTTTCACGGAGATCTGGGGCAAGGTCGGCAACATAGGGCACATCCGCGACTACCCCATCCACGGGTGGCGTTGCCACATCCAAGGGTAGCATTGCCGTATCCACGGATGAGTCACCTGGGACACTTGCATCATTGCCGGCATCGACAAGAGTCCTGTCGACAAGAGCGTCAGCCTCACCATCCACACTTCCTGTCTCAACCGTGGCGCTGTCGACAGATCCCGCATCGACCTCGGGCACCTCGGCCTGGCACTGAAAATCGCAGCCGTCGAAGGAAACGAGATTGCCGTCATCGCATTCCTCGCCGGGATCGACGACACCGTTTCCACAGAGCATCGGGCCAGCCGCCAAGACAACGGACTTCTGCACCTGGCCGCCAACCACGATGAGCGTCTGGGCCGTGCCACTCGCCACCGTCTTTTGCAAGGTGGCGTCGAGACCTTCGACCACCAGATCCAGCCGCCCCGATCTTGAACGCGGTATCACCAGCACCAGCGACGTGGGGAACACCACGGGGTTCGCGCTGGCTTGAGCGGGAAAGATCTTGGTGTCGTGGCTTTGGGCCGAGGACATCGTCACCCGAAGCGCGCTCACCTGCGCAACGTCCGTCCCCGCCTCCACATTCAGCAGCACGACCGAGTCTGCCTGTCGACAACCCTCCAGGACAAGCAAAAGCCCAAGCGCGGGGATGATCTTCCCTTTCACGGCAGCACCTTCTGCGCGCCCAGAGCAGACGCTGGTATCTTGGTGGGATCGCGTTCGGCCATGATGATCGCCACCGTGGCAGTTCCCACAGCCACAGCCCCTAGGGCGGTCCAGAACCACCACCTCTTGTAGATGGGGCCGGTGGTTTGGGGCGCAGGCTCATCCCGCGCGCCAAGGTCCATGGCGGTCGCTGGAACGGCGGTCGCGGTCTCGGCCACTGCTTTCTGCTGCGCCTCGGCCGACACGGGCGATGGTTGATGCTGTGCCTCGGCCGGCACGGGCGGTGGTTGATGCTGCGCCTCGGCCGACACGGTCTTGCCGTCGTTCGAATTGAACATCGCCGCGCTCTCGGCGTCGCGAATTGTCTCAAGTTCTGAAATCCGTCGCTCGACTTCCTGGCGGTTCTTGGCGTCGGAAGCGCGACGCAGGTACGACCGGTAGAAGGTGATGGCCTCCTCGGTATGTCCGAGCCTGCGATGGCACTGGGCGATGTTATAGAGAAGCGCCGGGTCGGGCTTGTTGCGATAGGCCTCCTTGAAGTCGACGAGAGCGGCCTCGTACTCGGACAGGTCGAAGTGGCGAACCCCGGCCTCATAGCGCGCCTTCGCCGCCGGTGCGTCGTTTGCGGCCAAAGCCATCGAAGGAAACCACGCGACCGACAAGGCAACAGCCACGACGGACACCCATGGACTGAGCCAGGAACGTTCTTTCGGTCTTTTCATTTGCCTCCGGGAATGCCGCGGAATGGTCGATCCGCGCTCGATTGCGTCAATAATTACAGGGCATCTCGGTCATGCGTCAAGCTCTGCCATTGCGATTTCTCCATTCACGGACACGTCTTGAGGTGTCGATCACGGGTTTCTCTGGGGATTCTTTCGCGGCCTTGCGGTAAACGCGATCTGCCGATAGCCTTCACCCGTAGTTGTCGTGAAACAAACCCTCGCTGCCATTCTTCTCGCATCAGCCGTGCTGGCGTCAGGTCTTGCCTGCAAGCCACGGATCCAGGCCATCGACGCTCCCTTCACCGACACGTTCGATCGCGCGGACGTCGGGCCTGACTGGCTGGACACCAGCCATGGCACCAAGATCAAAGATGGCAAGCTCAATCTCGTGCGCTCCTACAACCACCCCATTTGGCTGCGACGCAAACTGCCGCGCAACGTGCAGATCGATTTCGATGCCGTCTCGCAAAGCCCGGCAGGCGACCTCAAGGTCGAGCTGTTTGGCGACGGGGAATCCTTCGATCCCGACAAGGGTCGCTACGACCCGACCAGCTACATGATCGTCTTCGGCGGCTGGAACAACAGCAAGAGCATCATCAGCCGGCTGGGCGAACACGACGAAGCGGTCAAGGCCGCGCGCGACCGCGAAGGCGCGCAGCCGCTCGTCGTTCTTGGGCGCACCTACCATTTCACCATCACCCGCCGCGGCGGTCTCATCGACTGGAAGCTCGACGGCGCGCCCTACCTTTCGTGGAACGATCCAGATCCGCTCGCCGGCGCCGGGCACGAGTTCTTCGCCATCAACGACTGGGAAGCCGACGTCAGTTTCGACAACCTGACGATTCGGCCCTTGGACTAGCCATGGCTGGGCGAGAAAGACGGCCGTCCGAAGAGTTCCCCTCCTCCAACAGCGGGCTGTTCACGCCCGAGCCGCGCACCGGGGCGCAGTCCGATCTCGGCATCGCCGACTTCAATTTGAGCAAGGGCCTGGGGGAATTGCAGGACCGGCATAACCTGCTCATCTACATGCACGACAATCCCGATCCCGACGCCATGGCGGCGGCCATGGGACTCAAGCATCTGGTCGAATGCACCACCGACCTCGCCGCCACGCTAGCACTGGGCGGAATCGTCGGCCGCGCCGAAAACCGGGCCATGGTTGAGAAGTTGAGGGTTCCCTTGATTCCAGCCGAGGTGCTCAACACCGACCACTTCGACGCCATCGCCATCGTCGACAGCCAGCCAGGAACGGGCAACAACTCGCTACCGGCGGGCCGCAAAGTCGACATCGTCGTAGATCACCACCCGGCGCGCGAGGAGAGCGCCCAGGCAAGGTGGTGCGACATCCGCCCGCAGCTGGGGGCCACCTCGACCATCGTCTTGCAGTATCTGCGCGAGCTGAAGATCCCGCTGCACACCAGCCTGGCCACGGCGCTGTTCTACGCGATTCGCTCGGAAACCCGCGACCTTGGCCGCGAAGCCACCGCTGCCGAACGCGACGCCTACCTGTTTCTCATTCCCATGGTGGACCACCATCTCATGTTCCGCATCCAGCAACCCAAGCTGCCTCGCCAGTATTACGAGGCGCTGGACCGCGCTCTGCGCATGGCGCAGGTCTGGGGCGACATCATCACCGTCAACCTGGGTGCCATCGCGTACCCCGACCTGGTGGCTGAAGTCGCGGACTTGCTGCTCGACTACGAGGGCGCGCAGTTCGTGCTCTGCTGTGGTCGTTTCGGCAAACAGATCTTCCTGTCTATGCGCACCGAACCCAGCCAGCGGCGGGCCGGCGCGCTTATGCGCCAACTTGTCGGTGGGGACGGCACCTCGGGCGGACACGGCACCACCGCTGGCGGCCGCCTCTTCGTCCCCGTCACCTCCGACGTCGACCTGCAAAACGCCTACGAGCACCTCGTCTACCGCCTGCTGGAACTGACCAGCCGGGTGGGAGCGCCCTGCGTTCCGCTGATCAGCTGAGAACCGTGGCGCCAAACGGTTGACTTCGCGGCGCTGCCGGGTAAATTGCCCCTCTCGCCGGGCTCGCCTGGCGCCGAAAAACTGAATATGCCGGAGTGGCGGAATGGCAAACGCAGTGGATTCAAAATCCACCGTCCTTACGGACTTGAGGGTTCGAGTCCCTCCCCCGGTACATCTCAGAACGGCGGCAGCACCATATCGCCCCAGCAGGCGATGCTGCCGTCCTTGTGAAGGCCGCAGGCGTGATTGTCGCCCGAGGCGACCTGGGTGAATGTTCCTGACTTCGGAGTGACTTGCGCCCAGCTGCTCTTGCCCCAGCAGGCGACGGTGCCGTCGGTCCGCAAGGCGCAGGTGTGGTCCGCGCCCGCGGAGATTTGGGTAAAGGTGCCCATCGGCGCTGTGGCTTGTCCGACGCTGCTATTGCCCCAGCACACGACGCTGCCGTCGCTGTGTAGGCCGCAGGTGTGGATGCTGCCCGAGGAAACCTGGCTGAAGGTTCCCGCGGGCGGAACCGTCTCGCCGAAGTAGTTGTAGCCCCAGCACTGGGCGCCTCCATCGGCGCGCAAACCGCAGGTACGATCACCGCCGGCGGAGATCTGGGTAAAGGCTCCGGCAGGCGGCGTCGCTTGACCACCTCTATTGTCGCCCCAGCAGGTCACGCTGCCATCGGCGTGCAAGGCGCAAGTGTGACTACCGCCGGCGGAGATCTGGGTATACGTGCCCGCCAGGGGGCTGGCCTGCGCGTAGCCATTGTCACCCCAGCAGGTGGCACTGCCGTCGCTTCGCAGTCCGCAGACGTGGCGGTCGCCAGCGGCGATCTGCGTGAAGGCGCCCGACGGCGGTGTGCCTTGTCCATAGTAGTTGCTGCCCCAGCAGAGCGCGCTGCCATCCAGGCGCAAACCGCAGCTAAATCTGGATCCGGCGGTGATCTGGGTCATGGCACCCGCCGGCGGAGCAGCTTCCTCGTAGCCATTGTAGCCCCAGCATGTGACGCTGCCGTCGACAAGCAAGCCGCAGGTATGCCGCCCACCTGCCGCGACCTGGGTGAACGCCCCAGTCGCGGGTGTTGACTGGCCGTCGGCGTTGTCGCCCCAGCAGGCAACGGTGCCATCGACTCGTACTCCGCAGCTGTGACCGAAACCCGCCGAAATCTGCGTGAAGGCACCCGTGGGGGGAACGGACTGGCTAAAATAGTTGTCTCCCCAACACACCACGCTGCCATCGGTGCGCAGGCCACAATTGTTAGTGCCGCCAGCGGCAATCTGGGTGAAGATTCCCGTCGGCGCCGTGACTGCGCCGACAGTATTGTCGCCCCAGCAGGTCACGCCACCGTCGGTCCGCAACGCGCAGGAGTGGTAGCCGCCGGCCGCAACTTGCGTGAAGTTGCCCCCTCGGGGTGTTTGCTGAACATAGCCGTCGCTTCCCCAACAGCCCAAGGTGCCGTCCCCGCGCAAGGCGCAGGCATGCAGATTGCCGGCGGAAATCTGCGTGAACGAGCCGGTGGTGGGTGCAAGCGTCGCCCCGAAGGTACCATCACCCCAGCAGATCAAGGTGCCGTCAGCTCGCAAGCCGCAGGCATAGTCTTCACCGGCGGCAACCTCGGTCATCGCCGCCGCCGGTGGCGTCGATTCACCGTAGTAGTCGCCGCCCCAACATGCGGTGCTGCCGTCGCTGCGCAGCCCGCAGGTATGATTGAAGCCCGCTGAAATCTGAATGAATGTTGGGGTCGCGGCGCTCGCCGTTTCGCCCTCGTCCCCCGCTCGACCGTCGCGAACGCCGAGGACATCGCTGGTGTGCCCTGACTCTCGCACTTCCATGTCGGCAAGCAATCTGCCATCTAGCGACTCGCTGCTGTCCGAAAGCACACGGACGTCCGCCACCACAGTGCCGTCTGAAAACGCGCGGACGTCCGTCACCCCATTCGATGCGCGGCTGTCCGCTTCGGCAAGGCTGTCCAAGACCTCGCTGCTGTCGGCCTCGGCAAGACTGTCTGAGAGCTCGCGGCTGTCGGCAATCATAGCGCTGTCCTCGGGATTCCTGATGGTGCCACTCGGCGCGAGGTCAGGCCCTGCGTCCGCCGATGGCGTCACGGTTGCATCCTTCGCGGCCTCCGCAGGCGGGTTCGCATCCGGATGGCTGATCACGCGCATCCCCGTGCGATCGCACCCGGCAATCGCCACGAGCGCCAGGAAGAGACAGCTGGGTTTTGCGAGCGGGCGAGTCCCGTCTTGTCTCATGGCAGAATTCTACACCGACTGCTTCATCTCTGGACCTCGGGAAGGAAAACAACATAATGGGGGGCCTGATGACAAACATGTTCAAGGCATTTCCTGTGGCGCTTGCGCTCTGTCTCACGTTGTCGCCACTCTCGGCGTCCGCGCTCGATCTTGGTGGCCTGACCAAGAAAGCGACGGGCAGCGCGGCCGGCGCTGCGCGCGACAAGGCGGTCAAGGAAGTGAACGCCAAGCTCTTGGCCGAGGGGCGCAAGAACCAGTGCAGCTTCAAGACCGACAGCGACGAGTTCGCGGCGGGCTGCGACCAGAAACTGAAGAAGTTGGCAGGCACCCTCGTCGACGCCAAGAAACGCCTCAGCGTGGCGGGCGTGACCAGCTTCAAGTTCGAGGTTTCGGGTCACACCGATTCGAGCGGCAAGCCCGAGCACAACAAGGAGCTGTCGGGCAAGCGCGCCGCGGTCATCGAGCGTGAACTTGTCGCGCGTGGGATCGCCAAGGGCGAGATCGTGGCCGTGGGCATGGGCTCGGACCGGCCGCTGGTCACGCCCGACAACACGCCAGCCAAGAAGGCCAAGAACCGCCGCTACGAGATCCAGCTGCGTTTCTAGCGCTGCTGCCGGATCCAGTTGGCCAAGAACCGTCCCTCAGTAGGTGGCCAGCGCGTCCTTGACCACCTGTCCTGGTGCGCTGGGCGTACCACTCCAATCGGTAATGAGCGAGGGGAACCCGCAACCGTTCACATACCAGGCCCAACCCGTCCAGGACGCGCCGTGGGCGTCGGCGTATTGAATGAGCTGGCTGGTATAACTGGTCGAGCAATCGTGTGAACCAAACTCGGTCGCGATGACTGGAGCGGTCGCCGTCAAGAAGCCCCAGGCTCGATCCCAATCGCTTGGCTGCTTGTTTCCATAGTCGTACGGGTGTGTCGCGTACATGATGTTCTCGCCTTGGATGAGGTGGGTCGGGACACCGCTGAGATCGTAGGCCCAGTCAATGCCACCAACGATGACGATGTTCGTCGCGCCCGACGAACGGACGGCATCGTACAGCTGTTGCATGCCGACGGCCGTGAAGCCGGAGGTGACGGTGCCGCCGTTCTGCCAGACGTCCCACGAGATGGTCTCGGGCTCGTTGTAGAGTTCGAACAGCACGCGGCCGTCGTCCTTGTACGTGTCGGCCACGCTTTGCCAGAATGTTATCGAATTCACGTCCGCCATCTGCTGCTGGTCTGCCTTGGAAATGTGGAGATCGCCCTTGTCGGACCAGTGCAGATCCAGGATCACGTCCATGCCCGCTTGCTTCGCCCACTCGACGGCTTGCAACACGTTTTCCTGGTAGGAGGCAGCCCCCGCCCCGTTTGCTCCCGGTAGCCAGTAGTCTTGATTGAGCGCAATGCGGACCACGTTGGTTCTCCATCCGGCCATCAGTTGGAAATCCGTCTTGGTGATGTTTTCGCCAGTCGCCGACCATTCCATCGACGGCCTCGCGACGCCGTGAAAGAGATGCACGTTGCCGTCCTTGTCGAGGACCTGATTGCCCACCACGTGGTAGCCAGGGTTCACGCTGCGATCCGGAACCAGCGGCTGAGGAGTGGCTGCGCATGCCCCGAGGACGAGACAGGCGGCGAGAAGAGCGAACTGGAAACGTACAAACATGTCAGTGTCCTATCAGTTTCGTTGAAGACGTTCTGCGTCGATGGCAAATCGCACCCGCATGGCAGAAGCAGGCACGCGTTCTTAACGCTCCTATGGTAGCGAGTGGGAAGGAGCAAAATCCAAAGAGCGTAAACCCGGCGCCGCGAATGCACCGTCGAGCGCTAACTCTCGAGCGGCTGCGCGTCTTCGGCGATGAGGTTCGGGATGTCGTCGACCACCGGATACGCCAGGCGGCAAGCGTGACACAAAAGCGAACTTCCGTCGGACTTGAGCTCCAGGCGGCCTTTGCACTTGGGACAGGCGATGATCTCTAGCAACTTCGGATCGAGCGACATGGTGGCCTTTATACAACGGTCCATGCAGCGCGCACATCCCCATGTACTGGGCAAGGCTGAAGCTGCTAGTCGGATCGGCCGATATGCGATCTGTGCGCTTGTTCTTCATACTGGTCTGCCTGGCGCCGTGGGCAGGATGTGCCTCCGTGCTGTCCTCGGGCGACGCCACCCCAGCGCCCGCCACCAGCACGTCGGACTTGCCACCAGAAATTCGTGGCCTGCGTGTGCGGGTCGCGGAAGAGGTCGCCATCGTGGTCGAAGGCAAGGCCGACCCAGGACTTCCCGACCATCTCAAGGCCGCGCTGCAGTCCGAACTCGGGCGACTGGGGCTCACGGTCGTCCACACCAGCGACAAGACCTACGACCTCACCCTGCGCATTGAGACCAGGGTGACCGGCGCAGTTAACTACCTACGCGGGCGCGTCGGGTTGACCGCCGAGAAGGGCGGCGTGGCGGTGGCGACGGCATCCACCGATGTCGAGCTTCACAGCGACAGCGAATTCGCAGCCACGATGACGCAAAAAGCCGCCGCCGAGCTGTTGCGTTCCCCTGCCCTCGCCGAATTCGCCGAAAAGAGAGGAACGAGCCGGGAAGTGGTTCGAGAGAAACCGCAGGCCATTGCCATGACTCCTCCTGTAGCAGCGCCCAGAAACACGGCCGCCCTTGCCAAGACCCACTCCAATCGAGGGACCAGCTTGTACAATCTTGGACGCTTTTCCGAAGCCCTGACCGAATACGAGGCGGCCTACCTGGCGGTCCAGGATCCCCCCTTCCTGTTCAACATCGCGCAGTGTCACCGCAAGATGGGCGACAACAAAGAAGCCTTGGATTCCTATCGCAGCTACCTACGCGTCGCTCCGGCTGCTCCCAATCGCGCGGAAGTGCAAAAACACATCTCGGAGCTGGAACGCCAGGTCCACGCTGCCCGATGACTATTCGGTGCGCTTGATCTGAAATGGCATGGGGGCGCCCTGCGCCCGGTCCCAGTCGACCTCGACGAAGGTCACGCGGGCTCCCCAGGGTCCCCGGTTCAAGTACGCAAGAAAGAGGTTGAGTTTGGCTTCGGGCCCTTCGGCCAGCGCCTCGACGCCGCCATCGACACGGTTGCGCACCCAGCCCGCCAGCCCTAGCCGCCTCGCCTCGTCCATGGTCGTGGCGCGATACCCCACCCCTTGCACGCGACCATGCACCACGGCGTGAAGGCGACGTTCGATTGAACTATCCGCGGTCGCCACGACGGCCGGCGAAGCTAAAGCGGTCCCTCGGTCACGGCGAAGCTGACCAGGCTGTTGGGCACGACCGGCAGCTCTTCGAAGCGCGCGACCACGCGATTCTTCGAGTCGAGGATTTGCGCCTTGGAGAGCACCGCGTACTCGACCGGCCCTTCGGTCGGCGCGCAGGCGGCGATGGTACCTACAATCTTCGCCCCCGAATCGAATTCGAAGGTGACGCGATGGCTGACCATGTCGCGGATGGTTGCGTAGTCTGACATTGCGTGAAATCTTCCAGGCTGAAGCTGAAGAGTCAACTGCTGGAAGATCCTTGGCACCGCCCTCGCCCTGTTAAGATAGAACGCAATGCGCTTTCGCTGGGCTTGTATCACCCTCTGCGCCGCCCAATTCTGGGGCTGCGGAAACCCGCAGCCCGTCTTGACCGGCGTGGACCCAAGTCAAGCATACAGCGATGCCGACGTTCAGATAACCCTCACGGGCGACAACTTTCTGCCTGCCACGACCCTAGACCCAGCGTCGGGCAGCCGTGTCGACGTGATCGACGGGTTCCATGTGCTCATCGGCAAGGCGAATGCGTGGGCGGAGTTGACCAACCTGGCTTGGCAGTCGACAGGCCAAATGACCGCCTCGTTGCCAGGCGATTTGGCAGATGCCCTTCCCGACGAGAATCTGGATGTCGAACTGTGGGATCAGCGCGGCCAGAAGGCCGTCTTGAAGAACGCGTTCTACGAGCTCGGCCGCGACCTCACGCCCCCCATCGCCCTATTCACCAGCCCCTCGGCAGGCACCCCCGTTGGACCCGGCACGCCCCTGGATGGGAACGTTCATGCCTCCGACGCGCCGCCAGGAGGGCTCGCCTCTATCGAATGGACCTATTCCGAAAACGATGTGGAGCTCTATCATGGGGAATGCGACTTCAATGAACATCCCGTCGAAGCCGATTGCGCGTTCCAGGTCAGGGTCAGCCAGAGCTTGAAAGGGAGTGAACTGGTTCGAATCACGGCCATCGTGACAGACGACTCCAAGAACTACAACAGCTGCACGGCAACTCTCTCGTTCCCTGTCCATGCGCTGCCGACGGTCAGTTCAATCTTCCCCACCAGCGGCGGTACCGCGGGCGGCACCGATGTGGTGATCACGGGCAGCGGCTTCCTTGCTGGTAGCCAAGCGGTCGTGGATGGCGTGAAGTTGTTTCCAGAGGGCGGAATCGTGGTCAACGAAACCACCCTGAGCGGACACGTCCCAGCGCACGCCGCGGGTGCCGCATCGATCGTCATCCAAACGCCGCTGGGTAATGCCAGCGGCGACATCCACTTCAACTACCAGGCGCCCCCGCTCGTCGAAACCATCACGCCCAGCACGGGCGCCGCGACGGGCGGCACCGCGGTGGCACTGACCGGGAAGGGCTTCAGCAACGATACGCGGATCTATTTTGGTTCGACCTTGGACAGCGCGGTTCCGCTCGCAGACCTGTACCTTCAGAGCGACAGCACGATCATCGGACTCACGCCCGCGGGCAGCGGACAAACCTGGGTGTGGGCATTCGACGAAGCGCTGGGATTCACACGCCTCCCGACCCCTTTCACCTGGAGGACGCCGTGAAGCTTCTGCCCAAGCTCGCGCTGCTTTCCATCGGCGTCGCCGCCGTTCCCCTCGCCATCGCGGGCTACTCCTCGATTCGGGTCAGCCAGTCCGCCCTGCGCGAAGCCATCGAAACCCACGAAGTCCTGCTCGCCCGGCAGATCTCCGAATACGTGTCGAGCCAACTCGGAAACCTGCGCGCGACGATGGCCGTGGAAACCCGCATCCTCGACCTGACGCGCGTCGGGGGCAACTTGCCCTCGAACGAGGCCTTGCGAAAATTCCTCCACCTCGTCTATCACCAAAGCGACGACTTCAGCATCGTCGCCATGCTCGACAAGAACGGCAAACCGGTCGTGCCTTCCGCCTTCCAGTCCGCGGCGCCGCGCAACGATTCCTTCGGTGCCCACGAAATCATCGGGGCCGAGGACGCGGCCAAGCTGCCCGGGCTGGTCCCGGTCGACCAGACCTTGCGCGAAGGATCGGCGGTCGGGCCCATCCTGGTCGCGGGCGAGGCCGGCACTCCGCACGTCGTGCTCGCGGTTCGCTACGAGGGCCCGGGCGAAAACGGCACCCGGGTCATCGCGGCCGCCGTGTCCCTGCGCCGCCTCGCCGACCACCTTGCGTCCTTGTCAACCAACGACCGCGACATCATCCTCCTCGACCACAAAGCACGCGTGGTGGTGTCCGGCCGATCGGTGGGGCCGCCTTCCTTCGAGTTCAAGCACTTCGCCCACGGAGCCGAATACCGGTTGCCGGAAAACGGGTTCGTCGCCGAATACGAAAGCGGCGGGCACAAAGTGATCGGGGCGTACGTCCCGGCGCCCGCCTTCATGCTCGGCGTGGTGGTCGAGCACTGGCTGGACGCGGCCCTGCGGCCGGCCCGGCGGCTGGGCTGGACCACGGCCTACTGGGTAGGCGTGGCCGCACTCGTGGCCGCCCTGGTCGGGGCCGCGCTCGCCCGCTCGCTCTCGGGCCGCGTGGGCTCGCTCCTGCGTGGCTCGCAGGACATTGCCCAGGGCAAGCTGGACATGCGCCTCGAAGTCTCGTCCAACGACGAGCTCGGCGAACTGGCCAAGTCGTTCAATGCCATGGCCAGTTCGCTCGACGCCGCCCGCGGGGAAATCACCCAGCAGACCCGCCAGATCATGGAGTGGAACGAAAGCCTGGAAAGAAGGGTCGAGGACAAGACCAAAGAGCTGCGCGAAGCGCAGGATCTGCTCCTGCGCTCGCGCGCGCTTGCCGCCATCGGTTCGCTCGGCGCGGGCGTGGCGCACGAGATCAACAATCCGCTGACTGGCGTGCTTGGGCTGGCGCAGCTTGCGCTCACCGACCTGCCCAAGGATCATCCCGCGCGCCCCATGGTCCAGGACATTGAGGATCAAGCCCTGCGCATTCAAGGCATCGTGTCCAACCTGCTCCGCTTCTCGCAGCGCCAGGGCGGCGAGGGGTTCCGCATCCTCAACATCGCCAGTATCCTGGACGACGCGCTTGAGCTGTGCGGAGCGCAGAACCTTGCCAGCGCCAAGGTCCACGTGGTCAAGCACGTCGCCAGCACAAGCCCACCCGTGCGCGGCAACGCCCTGCAACTGCAAGCCGCCTTCATCCAGCTTATCCAAAACGCGGTCGCGGCCATGGACAGTGGAGGCACGCTGACCCTGGATACTACCCTGCCCGAGGAGAAGCTATTTCGCGTGCGCATTTCAGACACAGGTCGGGGCATCAAGCCCGAGCACCTCTCGCGCATCTTCGATCCGTTCTTCACCACGAAGTCGCAGCGAACCGACACCGGCATCGGGCTTTCGGTGGTGCACAAGATCATCGAAGACCACGGCGGCACCATTCGCGTGGAGAGCGTGGTGTCGAGCGGAACGACCTTCTGGATCACCCTGCCCATCGACGCCGGAGCCAGCCCCCTCGCATGAGCGTCAAAAATCGCCTTTCAGCCGCCCGCTTCCAGATCCTGGTTCTGGTTCTGGTCGTCGCCGTGCTGGCCATCGCGACGGCACTGTCGCGGCGTTTTTTCGAGGAGCGCAAGCCCGAGATGCCGGCCGGCCTGTCCCCGGTGCCGCCCGTGACACCGGAAGGCAACTTGAATATGTTCCGCGTGACCGCCTTGCAGGGCGATGTCGAAGCCTTGCAGAACGGCCAGTGGTACGTGGTGCGTGCCGGTCACTTGCTCTCCACGAAGGACGTTATCCGAACCAAGCCCGGTGCGCGGGCGCTGCTCCGGCGCGGCAGCGTCGAGCTCGAATTGCGCGACAACATGGATTTGCGCCTCGACGACCTGGAAAGGGAAACCGCGCGCGTGGGACTGCTCCGCGGCGGCAAGGTGTCGGCCAGCGTCGGTGGCGGCAAAGAGCACGTCGAGATCACCGCCGCGCACACCAAGACCTCGAACGTCGGCGCGGCCCGCTTCGTGGTCTCGCTTTCGCCCTCGGGCAAGGTCAACGTGGCGACGTCGGAGGGCGCGGCGCGGTTTGCCGGCAAAGGCAAAGAGGTCGTCGTGCCCGGCGGCAGCGTCGCCACGGCCCTGCCCGATCAAGCACCGACCGATCCCGAGCCTATCCCGCAGGAGATCTTGCTTTCGGTGATCTGGCCAGAAGACGACCGGCTGGACGGCCAGGCGCGCATCAAAGGCAAGGCGCAGGCTTCCTCGAAAGTGAACGTCAACGGCGTCGAAACCGAGGTCGGACCGGACGGCACCTTCCGCGCCGCGGTTCCGCTCAAAGTCGGCAAGAACCACCTCCAGATAGACGCCGAAGACATCATCGGGCGCAGCAAGAGCGTCGACAGGGTCGTCACGCGCGCCGCCCCGTCCCCGACCCTGGTGCCGGGCAAACAGGAGTTGTGGAATCCATGACTGCAACCACAGAGAGCGCGGAGATCATGGAGAGCACAGAGCCTGAGAGGATTCAGATCCCAAATCCGAAAACTCTTTCCCCTCCGGTCTCTGTGTCGTCTCTGCTCGCTGTATTTGGTTTTCTTTCGTCAGCGCTGCTCTTAGGTTCGGTGAGCAGTGCAAGCGCACAACCCACATCACCGACGACACCCCCGCCGAGCGAACCGTCGAAAATAACGCACCCAGCGGTGACCCTCACCTTGGCTGATCCCTCGCCGGTGATCGGTGTGACGGGTGAGACCGAGCTTCGCATCGAGGTCACCCTAGCCCCCAGCGATCTCATGCCGATGCCGCGCGTGCTGTGCAGTGTTGGCCAAATCGAGGATCTCGGACGGGAAGGACCCGCGAGTTTCACCGCGCGCTACATCCTGCCCGCCGGCCGCTTTCCTCAGCCCGCCATCATCGTCGCAGAATTCGCCAATTTCGCGGGGCCTGTGCGCGGTATGATTGCTGTCCCGCTGCGCGCCGCCACCACTCCGTCGCTGCGTACCGATCCCGGCGCGCAGGTCACCTTGCGTGTCGGCGATCGCGATTTCGGTCCGCAGGCCGCCCCAGCCGACGGTGTCGTGCACATCCCGGTCGTGGTTCCACCTGGCGTCGAGTTCGCCACCGCTCGCTCTGTCAATCAGCACGGCAAGGCCACCGAACAGATGCTGGACTTGCACGTCCCCTACTCACAGCGCCTGCTCTTCGCGGCGCCTGATGTGCTCGTCGCAGGCGCCGTCGGCGAAGTCGCGGTCTACGCCGTAGATCCCTCGGGCCGCCCCGCCAACGGCGCAGACCTCGTCCTTCGCGCCGCAGACGCCAAGGTGCATCCGCTCGGCAGCCGCGCTCCAGGCGAGGCGCGCTTTCTTGTCCGGGCGCCCACGATTTTGCGGGAAAGAAGCCTGCGCATCGAGGCCCAGCTCAAAGGCCAGAGCAAGACCCGCGTGGCGACCCGGATCGCGCTCGTGCCTGCGCCCGCCACTGGACTGACGCTTGAACCCGAGGCGGACCACCTTGGGCGCGCGCCGGGTGCATCCCTGCGCGTCTTCCTCGGTGCCGAGGACGCCTTCGGCAATCCCGTGGATGCCGGTCGAGCGGACGTGCTGGTCGACGGCCAGATCGCCCCGGTAGGGGCCGACCCGGGCGGCGAGCCCATGGTCGTGATCACGACGCCTCAGCTCACGGATGGGCGACAAGAGGTGGTCGTGGAAGGCGTTCTGGACATGGGCCATGCCGTGCGGCGGATCCCCATCGGCGTCAGACAGCGCCCGACACGAAGTGAGCGCCCCGACGCGAACCCGTCGCCGCGCTACACCTTGACCCCGCGGCTCGGGATGTTGTGGAACCTCGGCGACGCCGTCGGCGCTACCCTGTTTGTCGATGCCCTCGCGTTTCCCAGCGCGCGCCACCCCAATTTCGGGATGGGGCTTTCCCTCGGCCTAGTGCAGTCTTGGTTCACCGCCGAAAACGCGAACGGTATCACGCGGGCAGCGCTGGCCACGCTGCCGATTCTGTTTCGCGTTCACTATCGCGCGAGCATGGGGCAGACCTTCCTCGGGCTGGGTGCCGGCGCGGGCTTCGCCGTGTCGTGGGCCCGCACGCAAAGTTACGGCGCCACCATCGTAGGCAAGAGCTACGCCTCCGTCGGCGAAGTCAGCCTAGAAACTGGCATCCGCCTGCGCGACGGCCACTTCGTCGCTTCCCTGCGCTATCTGGCCGTCTACCTCGATGAGTTTTCGAGTGGCGATCGTATCGACGGCAACGCCGCGGGCGCCATGATCGATGTCGGCTACCGATTGGGGTTTTGAATTAGCGCGAGACAAAGACCGGTACGTAAAGGCTCAGGACGACCGCGGCGATGGCCAACCCGAGCACGACGACGACCGCGGTATGAGCGACGGTGGTAAGCGTGCCTACCTTCTCCGAAGCCTCGCGTTCGCAATCGTCCGCCAGGGCAAGCATGAATGTTCCCAGCTCCCCTCGCCGCTCGGCGCCCTGAACCGCGTTGATATCGCGCCGGCGCAACAGGCCGTCCTCGACCATCGCGTCGATATAGGGTTTCCCGGCTTCGATCTTCTGGACCGTCAGCGCGACGGCGTTGCGCATGAACGGGTGGGAGGCCGCTTTCGCCGCGATCGCCATCGCCTCGCCTAGAAGCGCCCCTGCCCGCATCAGGATGCCGACTGTCCGGATGAAGCATGCTTGCGCTGTCGCGCGCGTGGCCGCGGCCACCAGGGGCAGCCGCAGGACAACCTGGTCCAGGATCGCGCGCGTCCGCGCATGGCGAGGCAAAAGCTTCAGCGCCAAGAAATTGAAGAAACCGAGCACGCCCAGGTACGGCCAGACCGCGCGAAACACGCCGGCCACCTTGATAGCGACCTCGTCCGCGAAAGTCAGTGCCACATGTTGAGAAGCGCCCGCCTCGGGAAGCACCTCTTTCGCCAAGAACGACAAGACCACGGCAGCGATGAAGATCGCCAGGAGAACAAGGGAAAGCACGTTCAAGGGTCTCGCCACCGCATTGTGCATGGCCCGGCGCAAACGCCCCACGCGTTCAAGGTAGTCGACCGCATTGGCCAAGGCGCCCCTGAGATTCCCGGCCTGCTCGCCGAACTCCACCAAGCGGACCACGGTGGTGTCAAACGCCGGCTGGCTAGCCAGGGCGCGCGACAGCGAACGTCCCTGGGCCACCTGCGCCTGCATCGCCTTGCAAGCTGCACGCATGCGCCGATCTTTGGTTTCCCCGGCCAGTGCGACCAGGCACTTCTCGGCCGACAACCCGGCCTTTGCCTTGACCGAGAATTGACGAACAAAGCGCAGCTCCGCCTCCATCCCCACGCTGAAAGATCCCTCTGGCGGAATTGGTTTGTTTGCGGTGGCCGCTACGGTGTCCACGGGAGTCCTCGCTATTCACCAGCGCCCACCATCTTGCGCGCGATCGCCGATTCCCGCTAGGCCATGGGGAAAACAGCCTCAGGTTGGGCTGCTGATCTTCAATTTCAGGTTCTCCAGGTGGTCGGCGACGGACGATCTCAACGCCTCCAGGAAATTCGACCAGGGGGGCTTGGCCGCGTCCACCAGACCAACCAGACGCTCGTGAAAGGGGTTGGGTAGCGCGGCCGATCCCTCGGCCTTGGCGACGCAGATGGGGTTTGCTCCGGCTGCGATCCGACTTGGGAAACGCAGCGAAGCTGCATTCAGGTCTTCATCGAGCAGGACCACGGCCCAGCCCACAGGCGCCTTCGCGTCCACGCTGTCCACCACCCAGCCTCCGCTGTTGAGAAGCTTCACGTCCTCCGCGAAACCCTGATAGTGGGTCACGCGTTCGAAGGGCTTGTGCGTGTGACCGAACACCACCGTAACCTCGGCCGGCACGCTTGGCCGTTCACTGAGCACCTGGGCGCGCAAGGGTCCTTCCAAATACCGTTTGAGCGCGGCTTCCGCGTCTTCGCTAAGCTGCACGTCCTTCCGTTGGACTTCGGCGTTCGCGAGCCGCCCCATGGTCGCGCCGAGCACGCGATAGAGCAACCACACCTTCATGCGCTCACCCCAACCTGGCACCTTGGGGTGCTGGGCGAGCACGCGCGCCAGGTTCTGAAGCAGCCGGCTGAACGCGGCCTTGTCCTGCAATTTGTCGTAGATGATCTCGATGTTCTCGCCCGCTTGTCCCGAGCGTCCGAGAGCGGACCAGAAGAAATCGATCCACGCGAAGTTCTCCGCCTCGACTTCCCAGACCTGCGTCGGCTGCAACCGATCGGGAAAGAGCATGGTCATGAGCCTGGTGACCAGGGTGTAGATGGATTCCGCGAAATGGCCGTGGGTGAAGATGACCGCGCGCCGATCATCGCCGCTGACCAGACCAAGGTTCGGATACGCGGTGATGAAAGAAACGTCGGCAAGGCCGTGCCTTCGCGCCAGCGTATCGAGGAAGTTCGCCGGGCACGGCTTGGGACGGTTTTCGAGGAACAGATTCGTGGCATGCCAGGGCGGATCGATGGGCCTAGACGTCTTCTCGCTCGCGATGTACTCCAGGTACTGGGCCTCGCGCGCGGTTTCCCACAGGTGGTGGTCGTGGTTCCCAGGCAAATAGTAAATGCGATTGCGGAACAAGGCCTCGCCCCCCTTCGGGAACGCCAGTTCGAGAAAGCGTTCGAAGGCCATGGCCGCGCGATTGTCCGTGGTCAGCGCTAGTTCGAGGATGTCGCCGTTCAGGACCAGCGATGGCTTCTCGCCGCGTTCGTTCTTGGCGACAAGATCGCGAAGCCCCAGCACAAGCTGCTCAAGCACCGGGCTTTGGCGCATGGGATCCGCCGAAAGGCGGCCGTGCCCAAGATAGGTCAGTAAGCTGTTGTCAGCGCCGAAATGCGTGTCCGAAAGGCAGACGTAGCGAATATCAGGCATGCGGGAAGCTCCTTGGGGTTGCGCGCCTTGTCGAGAACGGATAGAGCGCGGAGCGAGCCCTAGCTGGCCGTGATGTAGCCCTCGGCCGCGAGCAGTTCGGCGGTCAAGACCGCTCCGCCGGCCGCGCCGCGGACCGTGTTGTGCGACAGGCACACGAACTTGTAGTCGTAGATCGTGTCGGGGCGCAAGCGGCCGATGGTGATGCCCATGCCGCCCCCGGCATCACGGTCCAGTTTGGTCTGCGGCCGATTGTCCTCGGTGAAGTAGGTCAGGTAGGGCACCGGCGCGCTCGGCAGCTTGAGCTGCTGCGGACGGCCCGAGGCCTTTTTCCAGCAATCGAGGATCTGCTCTTGCGTGGGCTTTTTCTCGAAGCGCACGAAGACCGCGGCCATGTGGCCGTCGCTGGCCGGCACGCGAATACACTGGGCCGAGATACGCGGCGAGGTCGCGACAACAATCTTGCCGCCAAGGAGCTTGCCCCAGATCTTCATCGGCTCTTCTTCCGACTTTTGTTCTTCGCCCTTGATGAAGGGGATCACGTTGTCGACCATCTCGGGCCAGGTCTCGAAGGTCTTGCCCGCGCCTGAAATAGCCTGGTAGGTGCAGACGAAAATGTCCTTCGGGCCGAAGGCCATCAACGGATCGATGGCCGGCACGTAGCTTTGCAGCGAGCAGTTGGGCTTGACCGCGATGAAACCGCGCCTCGTGCCCAGGCGCTTGCGCTGGTCGGCGATGACGGCGGCATGGTCGGCGTTGATCTCGGGGATCATCATGGGCACATCCGCGGTCCCGCGATGGGCCGAGTTGTTCGACACCACGGGGATCTCGCGCTTGGCGTAGTCCTCTTCCAGCTTCCGGGTGTCGTCCTTGGGCATGTCCACGGCGCAGAACACGAAGTCCACGTGCTTGGCGACTTCGTCGATGGCCGAGGCATTCAGTACCACCATGTTCGCCACCGCCGCCGGGATCGGCGTCTTCATGGCCCAGCGACCGGCCACCGCGTCCTTGTAGGTCTTGCCAGCCGAGTTCGCGCTCGCGGCCAAGGTCGTCACCTTGAACCACGGGTGGTTCTCGAGCAGCGCCAAAAACCTCTGGCCCACCATCCCTGTCGCCCCCAACACCCCGACGCGTAATATACCGGTCATTGTCCTCTCCTCTGTCTGTTTGGTTCCGTGAAAGTTGAACGTTCATATATAGCAGGATGCGAGCAGCGGGTCAGCGTGAACCAAACCCCAACTGGGAGGAACTTCGTCGACTCACGGCGTTTTCGCTATACTCGGTTGAAACCGCCATGTCCCCCGACGTCCGCTGGAAACAGCGTTTTTCCAACTTCGACCGTGCCTTCGTGCTTCTGCGCGAGGCGCTCGAACGGGGGCCGTCTGCGCTTTCCGCTCTTGAGAAGGAAGGCGTGATCCAACGCTTCGAATACACTTTCGAGCTGGCGTGGAAGCTGCTCAAGGACTACCTCGATGCGGAGGGAGCTGTGATCGCGCCGATCACACCCCGCCAGGTCATCAAGGATGCGTTCTCGGCCAAGCTGGTTGCGGATGGCCAGGCGTGGATCGACATGCTCGACCACCGCAACCTGCTCGCCCACACCTACGATGCCAGCGTGTTTGAAACGGCTGTAGACGCCATCGCCAAGCGCTACCTTCCGGCACTGTCTGCGATGCACGAGTGGTTTGTGCAGAAAGTGCCCGGATGAACGCCCCAGCCCTCCGGCCGGCCGAGTTGGACGTCATGCGCACTGTGTTCGAGCGTCATCCGGAAATCACCGCGGTGAAGCTATTTGGATCGCGCGCGAAAGGAACCCAGCGGCCTGAGTCGGACGTCGATCTTGCACTGTGGGGCGATGTCGATGCCCTCGCCGCCGAATCCATCGCGGCCGAACTCGACGAACTGCCCCTGCCCTACCACTACGACGTGAAACCGTTCGCTTCGATCAAGTTGCAGTCGCTCCGCGATCACATCGAACGCGTCGGAATCACGATCTTCCCTGTTACCCGCGCGTGAGCTGCGGGGACATTCCTCGCTGCCGAACCGCCTCGTAGAGCAAGATCGCGCCAGCCACCGAGGCGTTGAGCGAGGCGACATGTCCGCGCTGGGGGATCTGGACCAGCGACGAGCAGCGCCGAGCCACGGCAGTACGCAAGCCGCGCCCCTCGCCGCCGATGATGAGCGCGACCGGTCCGCGCAAATCGGCCTGGTCGAGCTGAATCGCGCCTTCGGCGGCGCCGCCCCACACCGCGATGCCTTGCTCGCGCAGCCAGTCGATGGTGCCAAGAAGATTGTGTACGCGGGCGATGCGCATGCGCTCGCTAGCGCCGGCGGATGCTTTGACCACCGAGCCGGTGACCGGCGCGGCGTGCTTGTCGGGCACGATCACGCCGTGCGCGCCCAGCACCTCGGCGCTGCGAACCAGGGCGCCGAAGTTTTGCGGATCGGTAATGCAGTCGAGGATGAGCAGCAGGGCGGGTTCGTTTGCCGCCGTAGCCGCGCCCAGCATCTCGTCGATACGCGCGTACTGGAACTCGCCTGCGACCGCTGCCATTCCTTGATGATTGGGCGAGGCCGCCAGATCTGCGACCAGGGCGCGCGGGCGAAACTCGACGGTGATGCCGCGATCCTTGGCCACGGCGACGGCGGCTTCGATCTCTTTCGAGCGGTAGCCGTCGGCGACGTAGACGATAACGACCTCGCGCGGCCGAGCCCGGCAAAGTTCCTCGATGGGACGAACCCCGAAAACCACGCGCGACATGACGAGCTCCCGACGGCGCTACCCGGCCGCCAAGGCAGACTCGACCTCGCCGACCAACGCCGCAAACGCCGCAGCCGGGCTCTGGGCATCGCGGATGGGACGACCCACCACGAGATAGTCGGCGCCAGCCGCGATAGCACTGGCCGGAGTCGCCACGCGCTTCTGGTCGCCGAGCGCGGCGCCAGCCGGGCGCACACCTGGAACCACCAAGGCCAGCGTACCGCTGGCCGCGCGCACGTCGGCCACCTCCTGCGGCGAGCACACGATGCCCGCCGCGCCGGCCTTCTCGGCCAGCTTCGCCCGGCGAACCACTGCCTCGCGCATGGTGCCCGTGATGCCGTCGGCGCGCAGATCCTCCTCGGACAGACTGGTCAGCACGGTGACCCCGAGAATGCCCGGCTTGCCCTTGGCACTTTCCTTGGCTACTTGTACCGCCCTGCGCATCATCTCGAAGCCGCCGGCCGTGTGCACCGTCAGCAATTCGGCGCCCAGGCTGGCTGCGGAAGCCACGGCGCGCGCCACGGTCTCAGGGATGTCGTGCAGCTTGAGATCGAGAAAGACCTTGCCACCGCGCTTCTGCACGGCCTCGACCGCAGACGCGCCCTCGGCCACGAAGAGCTCAAGGCCAACCTTGTAGAAACGCGGCTGTCCTTCCAGGCGATCAAGAAATGTGGAGAGCCCCGCCATGTCCGGCACGTCGAGCGCGACGATCACGCGCTCGACGGCAGCGATGGCTTTGCGCTCGCTCACCGGGCGCCCCCGGCACGCTCTGCGCAAACCTTCTCGCTGACCATGGCGACGACATCCTCGATCTTCACCTTCACGACCTCGGTCCCTCTCCGCGCTTTCAATTCGACCACGCCCTCGGCCACGCCCTTCTTGCCCACCGCGATCCGGTAGGGCAGACCGATCAGATCCGCATCCTTGAACTTCACTCCCGGCCGCTCGTCGCGGTCGTCGAAGAGCACCTCGATGCCGGCCTTCTCAAGCTCGACATACAGGCGTTCTGCGACCTCGGTGACCTGCGCGTCGCCAACCTGCAACGACACCAGCGCGACCTCGAAGGGCGCGATGGCCACCGGCCACACGATGCCGTCCTTGTCGTGGTTCTGCTCGATGGCCGCGGCGGCGATGCGCGTGACCCCGATGCCATAGCAGCCCATGATCATCGGCTTTTCCTTGCCGTCGCCATCGAGGAAGTTGCACTTCATGGGCGCCGAATACTTGGTGCCCAGGAAGAAGACCTGGCCGACCTCGACGCCACGATACCCGACGAAATGGCCCTTCTCGCAGCGTGGACACGCATCGCCGACCGCGGCGTCGCGGAAGTCGCCGCACACCGTGGGCGTGTAGTCGCGCTTGGAGACGACGTTCTTGTAGTGCGCGTCCGCCGCGTTGGCGCCACACACGAACGACGGCAGTGCGCAGACCTCCAGGTCGCAGTAGATGGGGATCTTGAGTCCTACCGGTCCTGCAAATCCGACCGGCGCGCCGGTGGCCTCTTCCACGACCTTGTCGCTGGCGAGCACCAACTCGCGCGCCTTGAGTTCGCGCTTGAATTTGATTTCGTTCAAGTTGCGGCCGCCCCGCACCAGAACCGCCACGGGTTTGCCGTCGGCGACGTAGATCAAGGTCTTGACCAGATCGGCCGGCTTGAGCCCGAGAAACGCCGACACTTCTTCGATGGTCCGCTTGCCCGGCGTCGCCACCTTCTCGATGGCCGCCGATGAAGGCGTGCCGTCGATGGGCGGACGCGCCTTCGCTTCTTCCACGTTGGCCGCGTAGGAACAGGAATCGCACGCAAGCAGCGCGTCCTCGCCAGTCTCGGTCAGCACCTGAAATTCGTGCGACAGCGATCCGCCGATGGCGCCGGTGTCGGCTTCCACGGCCCGGAACGCGAGCCCGCAGCGATTGAAGATGCGCGTGTACGTGTCGTACATGTTCTGGTACTCGCGCTTGGCATCCTCGTCGCTGGCGTGGAAGGAATAGGAATCCTTCATGATGAACTCGCGCCCGCGCATCAGGCCGGCGCGCGCGCGCAGTTCATCGCGGAACTTGGATTGGATCTGATACAGGTTCAGTGGCAATTGCCGGTAGCTGCGCACGTCGCCGCGCACGAGATCCACCATCACCTCCTCATGTGTGGGCCCGATGACGAAGTCTGCGCCCTTGCGATCCTTGAAGCGCAGCAGCTGCTCGCCGTATTGATCCCAGCGGCCGGATTCTTGCCACAGCTCGGCCGGAATGACGGCGGGCAGGAAGACCTCCTGTGCACCCGCGCGATTCATTTCCTCGCGGATAATTCTGGATATCTTCTGGATGACCCGCCAGCCAAGCGGCAGAAACGAGTACACGCCGGCCGCCACCTTGCGTAGGTAGCCACCTCGTACCATCAGAATATGAGAGGGAATTTCGGCCTCGGCAGGGGCCTCTTTGAGGGTCGGAATCAGGTATTTTGAAAGTCGCATGGCGAAGGGCTTCTAGCACAGCAAGCGGCGCCTGAGTTGGCTGCCGAACCTTGCTCTTGCCGCAGGTCAGGAAGGGGTTTGGGCCAACGCTTGGCGTTGGTCGATTTTTCTGGGCGAAGCAACCGAAAATCGTGGAGACTACTTTTTGTGGGAATGGGCTCTCATTCACGATGGTTCTTGCAGATGAGAGGTACGAGGCGAGGCACAAGTCTCCCCCGATATTGAAACGGCAGGAGGTAACGATGCAGATACGTCACATCCGTCCGGGCTCGCTCGAGTGGCAAGATGCAAAGGGTGAGGAGATTAACCAGGGGGTCGAGCGTCTGACTCCGGAAGAAATCATTCACCTGCGCAAACTGTCCGAAGACCGCCGCAGTACACGTCAGACCGAAAAGCGCGAACAAGCAGAACTGCAATAGTACGTGAGTGCCGCCGGGCTCTGCCGGGCGGCCAGTTGAGTCCGGCCGCTACGAATGGGCCGGCTAGTGAAAAGGCAAGGGGCAGGAAAGGAGCGTGGCTGGATAGCTCCTTGCCTCGGTTTCACGTTCCCTGCGCCGCAGGTGGCAAGTGTCGCCTGCGGCGCATTCATAACAGCCCGGTGCTTCTAGGCGCCGCTGTCCGGCATTTGCGCCATGTAGCGCACGGCTAGTCCCAAGTCGATTGCGGCGTCCGGCATAGGGGCCACGTACTTGGCAATGATGGGACCTGCCTCGCCACCAGCCTCGGTGGTCGCGGCGTCTATCGGTATGGGGGCGAAATACTTCATGCCCGCTTCCGGGTACCTCAGGTCAGGCTGGCCATCCGTCGGTGCGAAGACATCCGCAGGCGCATCACCTAGGCCAGTGTCGATGGCGTCCGTTCCTGGCGCCAGGTCAAAGGCAATAGCTTGGTCGCGATTCGCGTCGCTCTTGACTATTGCAGCGTCGGACGGCACCGGAGTGGAGTAGACGCCCGCTGACTGCGGCAAGCATCCGGCCCCACCGAGCCCGATGCCCATGGCCGCGGGCATGATCATGTTGCGCATCCTCGCCTTGAGAAATCGGAAAACCCGTAGGCGCATCTCTTGTTCTCGCATGGCCTTGTCCTCCGCGATCGGATACGAGCATGATCGCCCAATCGCTCGCAGCATGACAAAAATAATGACGGATTGTCCATCCGCGTGAGCCCGCACACATCAGTCGGTATGGTCCACCATCTGTGCTAAGAACGCGGCACCGCGCGTGATGAAATGAGATTTCTTCTGTCGACAATCCTAGTCATGGTTCTAGGTATCGCTTCGAGGACACGCGCCGCTGAAGAGGCACCAGCGGGTGAAAGCAAGGTCGAATCCGCACTGGCAAGAGCGTTCGATCCCCCCGGTATTGACTATCCTGCCGCGCAAGCCTTCGGCGTGGGAACCAGCCTCTACGTCGACCAAACCAATGAAGCAACCGACGACCTGTCGACCTTCTCCTGGGTCACAGGACATGGCGACAACTTCCGTACCGCGATAGGCGGCACTCTTGCGATTCGGGGCCTGCGCGTGGTCGCCGAAATACCGCTGCAATACACCCGACTTCACATCGATACGCTCCAAGGCGTGCCCACCGCGAACCAGGATCGGGACAAGTCAGTGCTGTCGCTAGGCGACGTCGTCACCGGGGCAAGTTACCTATGGGAGATACCTGGCGATACCATTCGCTTGCAAGTGGGTGCGTCCCTGCGTGCGCGACTGCCGACGCACACGACCCAATTCTCCTTCACCCTCTCCAGCGGCTACGTCTTCACATTTGGTTTTCCCTACTACCTGCACATTGCCCCGGGAATCGTGCTCGTTGCCGCTTCCAAATATCTGACCCTTAGGATTGAAGAGACCCTGCTCAGCATGTTCGCCGTGGTCAGGGAGGTGAAATTCGACGGTATTCCCGGCATGTTGATACCCGATTTGTATTTTTGGGAGTCGCACTATGCGGCGATTGCTCAGCCCATCGAATGGTTCGGGTTCTCGGTCGAGCTGGTGAGTTGCATCCAACTCAACCGCGTGCAGGACGGCGGCTACACCACCCTCCACGACGTCAAGGCGCTCATGCTCGAAGGGGGACCAGCGGTGGATGTCGGGGCCTTTCGCGCGAGCGTGATGGGCAGGCTCGGACTGACCCATGGAGCCCAGGACTTTGGCGTGATTACGTTCTCTGGCACGCGGGCGATCCTGGGCCGGGTCTCGTATGTGTTCTAGCGCCGCGCCCAATGGTGCTATGTTTGATCATCAATGAAGCGGTTGCGCGGCGCGATTACCGTTTGTGTTTTGGCCTTGGGTGCTTGCCACCAGGATGCCGGTGGCAGCGCCGATGCAGCGCCAAGCGACGCGTACCTCGCTTTTCTGGTGCCCGAAGTTCCACCAGGTTGTCCTCCGGGAACTGCGAATGAGCTCGGCATCGGCGGTCCCTGCACACGCAATGGCCATCAGTGCAAGAGCCCCTTGAGCTGCCTGTGCGATGATCGACTTGGATACGCAATGCCAGCCGGAATGCCTTGTTTCTGCACGAATCCGACGCTTGGAACTTGTTCGTCCACCAACCTAAAATGCGGATCCAACGCAACCTGCTGTGCGTTTCCGGTTACTCCCACCACCCTCGTGAGCGGCTGCTTTCCATCCGTTTGCCTCTACGGCAATCAGTGCCCAATCATTACTTGGCCTGACGCCGGGACCGACGCCTTGCCCTGATGATGGGTCGTCAGAAACAGGTATAGGCTCCCAGCCCGCAAACGCAGGCGTTCGCCCCGCCGCCGATGCAGGTCGAAAGCGGCGAGATGCACTTCACTCCAGAGGCTGCACCGGTGGGACAAGCGGTTGGGCCCGCGTTCGGGTTGAGAGGGCAAAGATAAGTACCGCTCAGGCAAGCGCACGCCCCGCCCAGACTGGGAAGCAAGCAGCCGGGCGTATCTGTCGAGCACTTAGCACCGAGCTTGGCCTCGGGTCCGCAGATGATTTGCCCAAGCAGACTGTCACGTGGAGCATCAAGGATGCCTCCCAGGATGCCGCTGTCGCCGAGGAGCGCGGAAAGGCCACCATCGGGCAAGCGAAGGAAGACCGTGCCCCCTGCTCCACCCGAACCGCCGGACGAGCCAGACTCTCCGCCCGAACCTGGCGGAGGTAACAACCCTACCCGGCCCCCGCACGCCACCAAGAAGATCGCCAAAGCGACGAACACTTGCGCGAGAGTTCTCTTCCCCATGTGGCTGCTAAGTGATCTAGCGGAAAAAACCGAAAAAACACGCCGCGTTTCCAGGTTTGAGTGTGCGGAGAGGGGGAGATTCGAACTCCCGATACAGGTTTAAGCCCGTATAACGGTTTAGCAAACCGCCGCCTTCGGCCTCTCGGCCACCTCTCCAAAGAAGCTTGGTACTTACTTGAGATCGCGACAGATCTCAAGTCCTGGGTTTAGCGCGCAGGTGCAGGCGGGGCTTTGCCCACCGGAACTCGTCGCGGGAGATTTCAAGAACCCTCCCAGGGTTCTTTCTTGTCGCGTGAGTGCAGGCGGGCTTCGCCCGCCGGAACTCGTCGCGGGAGATTTCAAGAACCCTCCCAGGGTTCTTTCTTGTCGCGTGAGTGCAGGCGGGCTTCGCCCGCCGGAACTCGTCGCGGGAGATTTCAAGAACCCTCCCAGGGTTCTTGATAAAAATGAGGAGGAGAAGGGATTCGAACCCTTGGTGCCTTTGGGGCACTACGGTTTTCAAGACCGTCGCCTTCGACCACTCGGCCACTCCTCCGAGCGGCGCTGTTTTTACAACATTTGCGCGAAAGGCGCTTGTGGTTGATTAGGCGCGCTTCCAGCGGGAGGACGTCGAAAGCGGCGCCTCTGACGCGCCTGGAGACGGCGGGGTCGCGCTGGCCACCGGGATACGCGATTCGGGACCACGGCGCTCGCCACCTCGGCGATCCACGGCAACGCGCCAGTCGACCGCGACGGATGGTTCCTTCAGGAATTCGCCGGGGTCGTCCAGCGCCAGCGCCGTGCGTAGGACTTCGTCCATGTGCCCGACGGGTACGAGGCGCAGGGTCTTCAGTACGCGCTTGGGGATGTCGCGCAGATCTTTCGCGTTGTCCTTGGGAAACAGCACGGTCGAGATGCCGCCGCGATGGGCAGCGAGAATTTTTTCCTTGAGACCGCCGATGGGCAACACACGGCCGCGCAGGGTGATCTCGCCGGTCATGGCCACGTCGCGCCGGACCTTGGTGCGCAGCAGGGCCGACACCATGCCGGTGCAGATGGTGATTCCAGCCGACGGGCCGTCTTTGGGGATCGCTCCCTCGGGCAAGTGCACGTGGATATCGGCGCGCGAGTAAAAGTCGCGGTCGATGCCAAGCGATGGAGCGCGCGAGCGGATGTAGCTGATGGCCGCCTGGGCCGACTCCTGCATGACGTCGCCGAGCTGGCCGGTGAGTACCAACTTGCCTTTGCCCGAGACGATGGAAACCTCGGTGACGAGCAAGTCGCCACCGTGCGAGGTGACCGCCAGGCCGTTGGTCACGCCGACCTCATCGCTGACCTGTTGCTGACCCACGCGAAAGCGCGCCGGCCCGAGATACTTCACCAGGCGCTTGGGCGTGACCTTCCACGCCGCGGTGGTCCGGTCGGCCAGGAATTCGCGGGCGATCTTGCGACAGACCGAGGCGATCTCGCGTTCGAGGCTGCGCACGCCAGCTTCCTTGGTGTAGCCCTGGATGAGGCCGCGCAGAGTCTCCTCGGGCAGGGCAATGTCCAAATCGCCGAGACCGTGGTCGCGTTTCTGCTTGGGAATGAGGTACTGGCCGGCGATGGCCAGCTTCTCGAACTCGGTGTAGCCAGGGATCTGGACGATCTCCATGCGATCCTGCAGCGGCACCGGAATGCCCTGCATGTAGTTCGCCGTGGTGATGAACATGACGTCGGACAGGTCGTAGTCGAGGTCGAGATAATGGTCGCAGAAGCTGTTGTTCTGCTCGGGATCCAAAACTTCCAGTAGGGCCGCGGCCGGGTCGCCGCGGAAGTCGGCCGACATCTTGTCCACCTCGTCGAGCAGGAACACGGGGTTAGTGCTGCCCGCCTTCTTAAGCGACTGGATGATCTTGCCCGGCAGCGCCCCGATGTACGTGCGCCGGTGGCCGCGAATCTCGGCCTCGTCGCGCACGCCGCCCAGGGCCAGGCGAACAAAATTGCGACCGGTGGCGGTAGCGATCGATCGCGCCAGCGAGGTCTTGCCCACTCCGGGCGGGCCAACCAGACACAAGATGGGCCCCTTTTGCTTCTTCACCAGTGCCTGCACGGCCAGGTATTCCAGGATGCGCTCTTTGACCTTGTGCAGGCCGAAGTGGTCCTGGTCGAGCACGCGCTCGGCCGCGGCGACGTCGAGGCGATCTTCGGTGCGCACCGACCAGGGCAAGGCCAAGATCCAGTCGATGTAGCCGCGCACCACCGCGGCCTCGGCCGACATGGGCGCCATCATGCGCAGCTTCTTGATCTCTTTTTTGACCTTGGCGGCGGCCTCGGCGGAGAGCAAGACCTTCGCGGCCTTTTCCTCAAGTTCGGAAAGCTCGTTCTTGAGCTCGTCGCGCTCACTCGGCTCCTTGGGCGCCGCCAGCGAGGGATCGCCCACCAGGGGCTCTTCGCGACGCTTCTCTTGCGAGCGGCGCGGCCGGCCACGCAATTTGCGCTCGGCCTGCAGGACCTCGATCTCGGAACGCAGCAGCTCGGCAAGGCGCAAGAGACGGTCAAGCGGACGGGGCATTTCCAGCAGTGCCTGCTTGCTGGCCAGCTTGAGTTGCAGCTGGCCCGCGATGGTGTCCGCCAGCTCGCCCGGGGATTCGATGGTGTGGACGGACTCAATGAGCTCGGGCGCCAGTCCTTTGCTGAGTTTGATGAAGCTTTCGAAGGCCGCGAGTAGCGCGCGCCCTGCCGCCATGGTTTCGGCCGAGCGCTCGTCTATTTCTCTCGTGGTCTCGACCTCGACCGAGAAGAAGCCTTCGCTTTCGACGAAGTTGCGGATCATCGCGCGCTGCTTGCCCTCGACCAGCACCTTCACCGTGCCGTCGGGCAGGCGCAAAACCTGAATCAAGGTGGCCAGGGTTCCGACCTGAAAGATGTCTTCGGGCGCGGGCTCCGGGATCTCGGGCCAGCGCTGGGCGGAAAGAAAGATCTCCTGGTTCTCTCCGTGCGCCGTGGCCTCGCCCAGAGCGCCGAGCGACTTCTCGCGGCCCACGAAAAGCGGGACCACCATGTGCGGAAAGATCACGATGTCCCGCAGGGGCAGAAGTGGTACGCGCTTCAAGATGGGTTCGTCTTCGCGATGATCGGGCACGGGAAGGATCGTATCAACGGCTGTGAAGGACAGCCAATTTCTGATTGTTTGAGGGCACAGAGGCGGACGAGAACACGGAGAGCGGAAGACTGAGACCTCGGATCAGGTAGCTTTCCCTGCCCTTCCGGCCTGGGTGCTCTTTGCCCCCTCTATGTTCTCAGCGGCTGCCCCGGGCAGCCCTCAGTAGGCGGTTCTGCCCACGGACTCGCTCTGCTCGGGGGAAATGGGCAGATTGGGGGCGTCGGGGGCCATCACGAAATAGGCCAGGGCCAGCAGCAGCAGCGCGGACAGCCAGAAAAGCCGGCGGCGCGCCGCCCGGCTCACGACGCCTTCTCGCCTCCGGCGGCCGCGCTCTTCTGAAACAGCATCAGCGGCTGCGCGCCGTTCTGGATGGTTTCTTCGCTGATCACGACCTCTTTGATAGGTGGCTGGGCGGTCGGGATGTCGAACATCATCTCAAGCATGGTCTGTTCGAGGATGGCACGCAGCCCGCGCGCGCCGGCCTTGTGCTTCTGCGCATCCTGCGCGACCGCGGAAAGCGCGCCCTTGGTGAAGCGCAGCTTCACGCCGTCCATGTCGAAAAGGCGCTGGTACTGCCTGGTCAGCGCATTCTTCGGCTTGGTCAGGATGTCGATGAGGCTGGCCTCGTCAAGCTCGTGCAAGGGCGCGATAACCGGCATGCGCCCCACGAACTCGGGGATCATCCCGTATTTCAGCAAATCCTCGGGCTGCACCTCGCGCAAGAGCTCCCACACGCGGCGTTCTTTCTTCGACTGGATCTTGGCCCCGAAGCCGATCTGCTTTTGACCCACGCGCTGCTCGATGATGTCTTCCAACCCGACGAACGCGCCGCCGCAGATGAAGAGGATGTGCGTGGTATCGACCTGCAAGAACTCCTGCTGTGGGTGCTTGCGCCCGCCCTTGGGCGGCACGTTGCAGACAGTCCCTTCCAGGATCTTGAGCAGCGCCTGTTGCACGCCCTCACCTGACACGTCGCGGGTGATGGACGGGTTTTCACCCTTGCGCGCGATTTTGTCGATCTCGTCGATGTAGACGATGCCGCGCTCGGCCTTCTCGATATCGTGGTCGGCGTTCTGCAGCAGGCTGACGATGATGTTCTCGACGTCCTCGCCAACGTAGCCAGCCTCGGTCAGGTTGGTGGCGTCGGCGATGGCGAAGGGAACATTGAGGATCTTGGCCAAGGTTTGCGCCAAGAGGGTCTTGCCCGAACCGGTCGGCCCGAGCAGCAAGATATTCGACTTGCCCAGTTCGACGTCGTCGGCGCCCACCTTGGCGTCGATGCGCTTGTAGTGGTTGTGGATGGCGACCGAGAGGATCTTCTTCGCGCGATCTTGCCCGATGACGTAGTCATCCAAGATGGTCTTGATGTCGGCCGGCTTGGGCACCGCGGCCAGACCGAAATTCTCGCCATCCTTCTCGATTTCCTCGGCGATGATGTCGTTGCACAGGCCGATGCACTCGTCGCAGATGTAGACCGTGGGTCCGGCGATGAGTTTCTTGACCTCTTTCTGGCCCTTTCCGCAGAAAGAACACGAGAGGCTGGGTTGGTCTTCACGTCTGGCCGGTGACACGGATCTAAACTAGCACCAGGCTGGCATCCCCGCCACCGGCGACTATTCTAATGGGAACCCTGGGAGGGTTCGCTTCGCCCTCGGCACCCGCCAACCCGCCCTGCCTTCCCCCTCGCTGCGCTCGGCCTCGCCAAACCCTCCCGCGACGCTTCGCTGCCGGCAAAGCCGGCAGGCTCCGCACGCGTGTTGTGATGGGAACCGGCCAAACACGCCCTGCCTACCCCCTCGCTGTACTCGGCCTCGCCAAACCCTCGTCCGGCAGGCTCCGCACGCGTTTACTTGTCTTTGTCTTTGCTCTGCGCCTTGTTGACGATGACCTCGTCGACGATACCGTATTCCCTGGCCTCGGCGGCGCTCATGAAGTAGTCGCGCTCGGTGTCGTTCTTGATGCGTTCGATGGGTTGGCCAGTGTGCTTGACCAGGAGCTGGTTCAGGTTGTCGCGGGTGCGCAGTATCTCGCGCGCGTGGATGTCCACGTCGGTGGCCTGACCGGAGAAGCCGCCGAGAGGCTGGTGAATCAGGATGCGCGAGTGAGGCAAGCTGTAGCGCTTGCCCTTGGCCCCGGCGGCGAGCAGGAAGGCGCCCATGGACGCGGCCTGGCCCATGCAGAAGGTGGCCACGTCGGGTCGCACGTACTGCATCGTATCGTAGATGGCCATGCCTGCCGTGACCATGCCGCCAGGCGAGTTAATGTAAAGCATGATGTCCTTGTCCGGGTCTTCCGATTCAAGGAAAAGCAGCTGCGCAATGACGATGTTCGCGATCTGATCGTCCACCGCCATCCCGAGAAAGACGATGCGGTCCTTGAGCAGGCGCGAGAAGATATCCCAGCCGCGCTCGCCGCGATGGGTCTGCTCGATGACCGTGGGGATGATCATGTTGCTGATCATGGGCGCGCCTTCAGACGACGTGGACATTCTCGCTTTGGGATCTCGCATGTCATTTCCTTTTTCCGCGCTTGGCCGCCTCGGCAGCGGCCTCTTCGGGCGTAACGATCAGCCGCTCTTGGCCAGCCTGATCGGGCGTGATGATCAGGCTGTCTGGATCTTCGTCGACGATCTTAGCCTGGGACAGCAACATATCAACCGTCTTCTCATAGACGATCTGTGACTTGACCCCCACGATGCGACCGCTGTGTTCGAGCTCGGCGCGCAGTTTCTTCGAGCTTTCCCCGCGGGCAGCGGCGATCTCGGCGATGCGCTTCTGCACGTCGCCCTCGCTGGCTTCGATGCCCTCGCGCTCGCCGATGGCATGCACAAGAATATTGGCCTTGGCCTCTGACTCGGCGTCCGCGCGCACTTCCTTGAGCATCTCGGTGTCGTTGAAACCGCCGGTCTCGATGTCGATGCCCATCATCATGAGCTGGGACTTGGTGCGCATCACCATGTCCTCGGCGTAACGATCCACCAGCGACGGCGCCACCTCGAAGGGATTGACCTTGACGATATCCTTGACCAGCGCCACCGACATTTCGCGCTTGATGCGCTGATTTTCCGCCTCGACCAGCTTCTCGCGCACCTTGGTGCGCAGGTCGGCCAGGGTATCGGCCTCGCCGCTGTCCTTGGCCAACTCGTCATCGAGCGCCGGCACCTTGCGGCTGCGCACCTCTTTGATCGAGATGCGCAGGCTGACTTCCTTGCCGGCCAGGCTCTTGACCGGCGACTCCGCGGGCACCTGGTACTTGATTTCCAGTGCCTGGGCGTCCACGGGGACGCCCCGCAGCCGTTCAGCCAAACCCGGCACGCCGCCCGCGTTCTCGTCGCTGAGGTCGACCTGTATGGTGCGGGTCTTGATCTTGTGGTCGCCGATCTTGCCGTGAACGTCCACGGTCAAGACGTCATCGGCGGCCGTCTCCTTGCGATCCTCCACCGGCTTGAATTCGGTGAAGCGACGCTGGTAGCCTTCCAAAGCCTTGTCGATTTGCTCGTCGGTGACCTTGGCCGGACGGCGCGAGACGCGCACACCTGAGTAGTCCTTAGGCGTGACCTGCGAACGAATCTCGACGCGCGCGGAGAACTTGAGCGGTTCGCCCGCCTTCATTTCCAGCTTATCGATGGTGGGCGGCGCGATGGGCGCGATCTGCTTTTCCTGCACCGCCTGGGTGATGGACAGCTCGACCACCTCGCGCGCGACATCGTCTTCGACCCGGCTCTTGTAGAGTTTCTCGACGACTTGCCTCGGCACCTTGCCGGGCCGGAAGCCCTTGAGCCGGACCTCGCGACGAAGCTTGTCATAGGCCTTGTCGAGCTTGGCGGCCACATCGGGCCACGGCACTTCGAAGTCGACCCGTTTTTCCACCGGAGAGATGTCTTCAATCGTTATCTGCATGGCGAGCGCCCAAGAATAGAGAGCAAGCTCACCACGTCAACCCGAAACGTCGTATTTCTCGCTGCGCAACAATTAGCGCCGTGAGGCGGAATTGCCGCTTGCCTTGTTGAAGGGTTGTTGCCACCATACGAAACTTCGTATGGCTGCCGGAAAATTCACACTCGCAGACCGGTTGGGTGCCAAGTCCTTGCCTTGCCGCGTGCCAGGGTGCACGCGGACTTGGCTCCAACTATCCAGCAAAGCGTTCGGGCTCGGACAAGGGGCGTCCGAGGGCGATGCCTCGACCGAGGGTATGTGCGAACCGTGTCGGGAGAAATCCCGCCGTTTGCAGGACGCCCAGCGCAGATGCGATCGCCCGGGTTGCACCGGGACCTGGACCTGGACAGCCGCGGCCCAGCTCGAAGCTTTTGCCACGGATCGCCCGGCGCCCAAGCACCTGTGCACCGATTGCCAGTCGCTGCTCGACAGCCTTGAGGACAAGGAGATCGCCTGCACGGTTCCAGGGTGCAGCCGGAGCGCGGTGCTGACCCGACAGCAGCAGCTGATCGCGCACGGCCAGCCCGACGCCGAGCCAGAGCCAGTCAAACCAGGCGCGGTGACCCTGACGGGAACGATGTGCGAGCCGTGCTCGCAGGTGTCGCGCAGGATCAAAGACCGCGAGGTCAGTTGCGGCATCAACGGTTGCTCGCGCAAGTGGATCTGGAAAGCCGACGACCAGATCGTCGCATTCGCGGCCGGCAAACCCAACGAGCCACCACGACGGATGTGCGACGCCTGTCGTGCCTCGTTCGGCAAACTGGGCGACCGCGAGGTGCGCTGCCGCACCTCGGGCTGCAAGAACACCTGGACCTGGTCGCGTTTCGACCAGCTGGACGCCTGCGTGGCCGACAAGACGCCGCCCAAGGCTCCGTCGCACATGTGCCAGCGCTGCTTCGACCTGTGGAACACGCTCAAGGACGTCGAGCGCCCGTGCCGCCGATCGAGCTGCAAGGGAACCTGGATGGACAAGCGTGGCGCGCAGCTCGCGCGTGCCGTGCGCGGCAAGACCGGCGATCCCTACCCCCACCTGTGCACGAATTGCGAGAAGGAACTGGGTGATCTGGAGGATCGGGAGATTCCGTGCCGGACCGAGCACTGTCCAGGCACCTTCACCTGGAGCAAAGAGCAGCAGCTCGCCGCGGGCGTTCGGCCCAAGTTGAAAGAGCCCGAGGCCGCGCAGAGCGAGCCCGCCGCGGGCGAGGCACAAAATGAACCCGCCGAAGCCCCGGCGGTCGTTGCCAATCCGGAAACAGAGATGGCCACGGTTGCTCCCGATGTGGCGAAGGCGGAGCCGCAAGGCGAGCCCGCCACGGGCGAAGCTCAAGCCGCGGCCGCCGAAGAAGCGTCAGCAGCGGAGAAGTTGTCGGCTGAAGGCAAGGGCAAGCGGAACAAGCGGAAGCGCCGGCGCGAAGTCCAGCCACCCGTACGGCGTTGCGCCGCCTGCGCGGAGTTCCTGGCCAACCGCAAGACCCAGGAGATTCCCTGCATGCAATGCGGAACGCCGATCTTCTGGCCGCCCGAGAGCCAGCTGCAAACCCACCTTGGCAACTGGGCCGCACCCTCGATCTGCGGCGCGTGCAAGTTGATTCAAGTGACCGCAGCGCGCGATGCGGCCCGCGAGATTCTTCGCCACCAGCATCCCGGACCCGTGGAGCAACCGCCCGCCGCAACGGAAGCGCCCACTCCGGAACCGTCGCCCGAAGGCTGACGCCAGGCGAAGGCTGGCGCCAAGCCCACCGTTTTCCACCACATCCCGAAGATCGTGGCCATGACGATCTTCCATGACGCGTCAGTATGGGTGACATCGACCCGTTTTTCGGGGAGGATTGCCTCTCGGAGCTCGAACCATGTGGTCTTCATCCTCGGCTTTTTTGGCTTTCATCCAATCACGTTCGCAATCACGTTCGCTACTTGTATTCGTGCTGGGCTTCGCGATGGTTCCCACGGGGTGCTACCGCTCGCGCATGCTGAACCCGCCCAAGGCGCGCCCTTGCCCGCCCGGATCTGCCTCCTGCAATCCCACGACTCACGACGATGCAGCCGTGGATCGCGATGCCTTGGCCGACGGCAAGGACGGCGATAAGAGCGGCGATGGCAGGTCCGCCGATGGCCTGAATGGCGGCAATGCGGACACTCCTCGCGATGGCGGCAATGGCGGCAACGCGGACACTCCTCGCGATGGCCAGCGCAACAGCAATGCCGACGCGGCAGACGGGCTCACGTCCGATCTCCCAAGCGAATCGCGCAGTGACGGAAGCCGCGATGGCACGTTCGATGGTGTCGCGGATTCGCTCCGCGACGGGCGCTTGGATGGGCCATCGGATCGCAGATCGGACGTCGTGGTCTGCGGCACAATCGAAATCTGCGGCAACGGCCTCGATGACGATTGCAATGGTCTTACCGATTGCTCCGACCGCGCTTGCCAGAGCGATCCCGCTTGCATCGATCGCAAGAAAGAAGTGTGCGACAACGGCAAGGACGACGACGGCAACGGCCTTGTCGATTGCAAAGACCCCGCTTGCTTCGGCGACAAGGCCTGCGTGGTGCCTGGCCACGAGATCTGCAACAACAATCTCGACGACGACGACGATGGTTTGATCGACTGCAAGGATCCCGATTGCGCCAAGGATCCGAGCTGCGTGGTCAAGCCGGGCAACGAGATTTGCGACAACGGCAAGGACGACAACGGCGACGGCCTCACCGATTGCAGCGATCCCCAGTGCAAGACCTTCCCGGCGTGCTTGCAGTCGGCCTGCGTCCCCGATGTCGACTTCGGCGCCATTGCATCCTCCGGAACGAGCGTCACCAAGACCATCTCGACCGTCGGCGCGACCGCAAGCTACAGCACCTGCGCACCACCCGGAGGCGTGGCGCGTGTGGCCGGCTTCAGCCTGGCCGCCGCCGCCGACGTCAAGATCGATTTCACCCAAGCCGCGGGTTCGGCGCATGTGCTGGCCCTGTTCCGCGCTGGCGTCGGACAAACCTGCGATCAGAATCCCGTCGACTGCCTGCGCGTGGGCGACAAGGCCACAGCTACGCAAACCTATACGGCCTTGCCGCCAGGCAACTACTGGCTGGCCGTGCAATCCTTCGCCGGCACAACGGGCTCGACCACGGTCACGCTGTCGACTGGCAAAGCTGGTGTCACGGAGATCTGCGACAACGGCATCGACGACGATGGCGACGGTGCCATCGACTGCGCAGATCTCGACTGCGCCAGCGCCCCCACCTGCAATCTGTGCGTTCCCGAGGTCAACCTGGGCGCGATTGTGGTCGGCGATGGATCGAAGACGACCACCATCGACACCTCGACAGGCAGCAATCGCTACCACCCGACCTGCGCCGGCAAATCCACCGGCAAGGACATCGTCATTCGCTTCTCGGTCAAGGAAACCGTCGGACTCACCCTCGACTGGCAGCAGAGCGGCGACCACGTCTACGGCCTCTACCACCTGCCCGCACCGGGCGCCTCATGCGACGCCACAGAAGGCGGCTGTACCGACATGGGAGGCCTCAGCTATGGCGAAACCAACTGGTCCTACTTCGACCCGGGCGACTACTTGCTCATCTTCAAGGCCAGGGCCGCCGGCATGGAAGGAAAGATCTGGGTATCCCTAACCGCCTTCGCCAACCGCGGCGTCGAGATCTGCGACAACGGTATCGACGACGACGGGGATCGGCTGGTCGACTGCGACGATCCCGATTGCTTCGGCGTGGCCGTTTGCGCAGCCCCGATGTGTACGCCGGATGGCGACCTGGGCAACATCGACATCGGCACCAAGACTACCGTCCACGTCGATCTGACCAGCGCCACCCAAGTGTACCGGACCGATTGTGGCAAGGGCGATGGCCGCGGACGTGCGTACAAGGTGAACCTCCTGCAAGCGATGGAGCTCGATTTCACGTGCACCCAGACTGGCGACCAAGTCTTGCAGCTCTCGTCGCAACTCGGCCCCCTAGATCTGTGCGATGCGCATATCCAGACCTGCGCCGACCCTGCCGTTCTGCCCTCGGGCTGCAACTTCGGCTTGCCCAGTCTGCAACCCGGGTCGTACTACATCTTGGTTCAGGCGTTCTCAGCCGGCAGCGAGGGCACCGTCGATCTCACCTTGCGAGGCGTGTCCCAGCGGGTCTTGGAAATCTGCAACAACGGCATCGACGACGACGGTGACGGCGCCATCGATTGCAACGACCGCAAGTGCGCCACCGACCCGAGCTGCCGCGCCCTACGCTGCCGGCCCGACAAGCAGCTCGGACTCATCGCCATCGACGGCTCGACGGCTTCCGCGACCGTCCAAACCTCGGGCGCGGGCAACGACCAGACCAATAGCTCCTGCGTCTCTGGCCCAGGCGGCGCCGACGCAGTGGTCGGCTTCACCCTACCCGGAAAAACCGACCTCACCATCGCCTGGGCCCAGGTCGGCAATCACGCCCTCGTGCTCTATCAGGGCGACAACGCCCAAGTGCCATGCGAAGCCAACGCTCTCATCGACTGCAAGGCCACCTCGAACGCCAGCACCGGCAGCTACATGCTCAAGGCACTCGCCGCGGGCACGTACTACTTGGTCGTCGACGCCGACAAGGCCGGCAGCGAAGGCGGCGTGATCCTGCAACTCAGTGGACTGCCTGCACAGTAGGCACGAGTGCAGGCGCGTCCCGCAGGTAGAGGGCAAGGAAGCCATCGTTCCAGGCGAGGCTGAAATGGCCAAGCTGTGTGTTGTTGGGTTCCTGGACTCGCCCAAAAGCAAGCGAGACCAGCGCACACGGAGCAGCGCCGGGTTGGGCAAGCCTGGCGGTTGGATTCCGGACCAGAACCGGGTGCGGGGTAGAGGCGGCGTTCTCGCGCTGCCCAAAGATGAGCAACGGATACGTCCAGCTAGCCTCGTCTCCGAGCATGCCGACGGTCATGCAGCCGCTTTTGCGCAGGTGTTCGTACAAGGTCACGAATCGGCGGTAATCTTCGGGGCTGCCCGCGAAGTACTGTTCATCTCGAGGCTTTGTCCAGATGTCGGTCGCTCGAAGCATCCACGGAATGAACCTTTTCGGCACGAGCGAGCGCGTATCATTGGCGATGAGCCAAGGAAGGGAAAGCACCAGCAGCGCCAGGGGCACGACCTTGGGCAGTCGCCCTGAACCTGCGCTTGGCAAGGCCAAAGCAACGGGGACGACAGCCAAAGCAAAGAACGGCAAATGAAGCCTGGTGCCCCAAGGCTGCCACTTGAAGGCCGCCCCGTAGAGGACGAGGCCCGCAAACGCCGTTAACCAGAACCAGCGCGAACGGGATGGCCCACGCAAGAGGAGCAGGAGCCCCGCAGCCAGGAAAAGCACGCAAAGCACGGAATTCGCGCTCGCGTCTTCATGGGTCGTAAGCGGCGCAGCGGTGAATTCACCGTACGCGGTCGTGCGCGGATCGTTCGCATCGAGACCGACAAGCCGGTGCAAGAAAGCGACCGATGTCACAAGCGACGTGCGCAGGCGGTCACTCGGTAGAAGGATGTGCGAGGCGGTATTGCGAACGAGGTTGGAATAGATGGCACCCGCGCCGTGGATATCGTTGCCGACCAATTGGGCGATCCACGCTGGCCCGACCGGGCTTTGATAGACACGTTGATTGCGCAGCCAATGGGGCGTGTTGACTGCGAGCGCGCAGGTACCCGCGAGCACGGCGAGGGTGATGGCACGCCGTGGCCTGTGCAGCCGAATCAGGCGCAGCGCGGCCCAGATAGCGAAGGGGGCCAGAAACACCGGCGCCGTCCCCTTGGTCAGCATGGCCAGACCCGCGGCAAGGCCTAGGTCCAACCCGGAACGCAGGTCGCCCTTCATCGACACGCACTCCTGGGCAGCCGCGGTCACGAAGAACGCGCAAACCAAATCCGTCTGGGTTGATGTGGCTTGCAGGATGGCCATGGGAGTGGTGGTGACGAGAACAGCGGCGAGCTTCTGCGCTCGCAGATCGCCACCGATGTCTCGAACCAGAAGAGAAGCGGCAACGGCGGTCAGCCCGAACGAACTCCATTGCACCAGATTCGCGAATCGGTCGCCGCCCGAAAGTGCCTGCAGATTGGCCACGACGATCTCCGCGAACGGGCTCAGGGCGACTTGGCGCTCGACGTGGGTGGCGAAGTGGGCCAGGGAACGCTGGTCGAGCCACATGGCGACACGGCCCAGATGGTAGGTCATGGAATCCACGGTGTTCGGAGGCGCGACGAGCGCGATAAGGAGCGTGATACCGAGGGAGATGAGCAAGCAGGCGAAAGTTGGGTCGAGCAACCATTTCCGCGGATCGCAATCGGCCGCGCGCTCCTGGATGGATGGCCACGACTTCCAAAGCGGGTAGACCAGTGCGATCGCCACAGCTGCCCAGGCGCAGAAGATGGGCCCGCGAGAAAGGGCGTGAGCAAGCGAGAGCACCTCGGAAAGGGCCAGGAGCAACAGCGACCAAAGCAGGGCCGCGCCGATCAGCGCGCTCCTCCAGCCATCCTTGCGCGTGAGCTGGAGCAGCCAGATCTCGACGAACGCAATGAGCAGTACAAGCGTCAAAGCGCTACCCAAATGTCAGACGATGGGGGTAGTGCGTTCCAGTTGACCATGCGGACTCTCCAAGGTTCTCGCTCTTGCGACAAGGTCGAGATACCCAGAAGCGCACGGTCTAGTCAACTCCTGGCTCCGAAACAGCGGTGGTAGGCGTCACCCATCGCCGTCGGCACATCCAGCGCCGACGGCAGCCAACCGATGGTCAACGTCTTCCAGTCGCAACCCTGCGGAAAGACCTCGGTCAGGGTGATGTCAGGGTCGCGGCGTATTTGCTCTGGATGTAGCTGATAATCGTTGTGCCATCCGGATCTGTCAGATCGGCTGTGGTCCACGGGCCGTTTGCGCTGGTGCTGGTCTTGAAGATGGAGGATGTCTCCCCATTGGTCTCGACTGCCCAGTTCGTGCAGCCGATGTCGTTCGCATCCAGGAAGGTCCACCATTTCTGCAATTCCGTCGCATTGAAGGTGCCGTTCCCGTTCGCCGAACATCCACCGTATTCGGTCACGAAGATGGCAAGACCCGCATTCAGCGTCGTGGTGATCGCCTTCTGGAAACCGGCCAGAGGATGGCTATTGGCATAGAAGTGGACCACATACGCCAGGTTCGTGGACGTGGTGACAGGATCGGCGGCAGCCGTGTCGGGTTTCTGGTCCCATTGCGGAGTACCGAGGAAGATGATGTTGTCAGGGTCGCTGGCACGGATCGCCGCAATGACCGCTTCGTGATAGGTCTTGACGGTGGCCCAGGCCACGGTGGGTTCGTTCCAGGGCTCATACATGATGTTGGGATTGTTGCCATACTTGGCCGCCATGCTGCCAAAGAAGGCCGCTGCCGTGGCTTGTTGAGAGGCGCCGCCCCCGTGCCAATCGATGATTGCATAGATGCCGTTGGCGATGGCGGCATCGAGCACGGCCTCGAGCCGACTCAACCCCGAAGTGGCATTCTGGGGCAGAATGGGAACTCGAAGAATGGCGCACTCAAAGTCCTTGGCCAGGTGGCCGACTGCGGATGCATTGTAGAATTGCCTTCCCTGTTGAGACCAGTCGTACATCGACATCCCATGCAGCGTGACGGGATTTCCGTTCTGATCGACGATCTTGTTCCCAACGACTTTGAGCTGTCCGTGCACACCGACGGGTGTCCCCGTGGGCGCGGGGCCTGAGCCCCCGCCTCCCGTTGTGCCACCTGATGACGAAGTGCCACCTGCGCCCGTCGCACCACCGGTGGCTGGCTTGCCGGCCGCACCTGCCGCGCCATCGGTTGCCGTAGCACCTGCCGCGCCGTCGCGTGCCGTCGAGCCACCCGCGCCGGTTGCTCCGCCCGCGCCTGCTCCACCGCCCACGCCCGTACCACCGCCCGCGCCCGTCTTCCCGCCTGCGCCCGTCGCACCGCCTGCGCCCGTCGCACCGCCTAGGCCCGTCGCACCGCCTGTGCGTGGCGAGCCGCCCGCGCCCGTCGCGCCTGCATCTCTGCCACCTGCACCGCCCGATCCGGTCGCGCCACCGGAGGCAATCGTGCCACCCAAGGTCGCTGCGCCTCCAGAGCTGCTCGCCCCACCGGATCCGCTCCCGCCCGTCAAGCTGGCCCCACCAGACGCCGTCGTGCCGCCCGCATCAGCCGCGCCCCCAGCTCCGGTCTCGCCCCCACTTCCCACGCTGCCTCCAACCTTCCCGCTGCCAGGGTTGTCCGTCGAACATGCCCCAAGGGCGATCCCCAGGATGGCGGGAAGCATCCAGCGTACCTTCATGTTTCTTCCTTGTGTCATGACGTCTCCATGTAGCTGTCTCTCAAAATGCAACTTGAGGGACAATGTGGGAGAGTCAGCAGGAGCTTCTATGTCCCGGCAAAGTTCGGTGCAGCGCCTGCGGCAGGCCCCTGGCCAATCCGGTCGCCAATCCGGTCCAGCTGCCCCCGGAAGCCAGGCATGACAAGGTACGCGAGGCGAGCCGGGTTCCGCACGCCTTGCTCGGCCATCCAGCCATTGGACCGGGCAAGAAGCTCCTCGCCGCGACGTCCTCCGACAATTTCCCCTAACCACCTTCGCCCAGCCTCCGCCAGCAGAACGGCCCCGGCGGCTTCGGCGGTCGCGACTGCGCGCTCAAGAGCGACCGTTGCTTCATCGCGGTCCGCTCCGGGTAAGAGCCAGCGTATGCCGGCGTCGATGGCGGCGCCCATAGCCACACCGGTCTGGTGCTCGCCCTTGCTGAGAAACTGCACGCTCGCCCGAGCTTGGCGAAGAATGGGGAGGCGCTGATTTTCGGGCACGCTTTCAGCCATGGCCACGGCAACGCGTCCGCAGATCCAAGCATGCTCGACCCGAAGCCCCTTGATCTTGAGCAGCGCCGACCGTCGAATCTTGCCACCATCCGCGGCGATGGCCTGAAACGCCACCTCGGGCCGCCCGGCATAGAGCGCATGTTCGCAGCGCGCGTAGAGATGAAAGAAGTGCTGGACGTGATACACGTCGCTCGGCCACGCATCCAAGATGCCCTCGATGTCTTTGCTGGCACGAGCACAGTCGTCCCGGATCATCCACACGATGGACTGGTACGTGCGCAAGTTGGCGGCCAGGTAGCGATCGCCCGTGCGATCCGCGTCCGCCGTGTAGCGATCGAAACGCTCGCACAGTTCCCGCAGGCGCCCCGCCAGGCGCAAGGAGAAGCACGCGAACGAGCGCGTGGTCGAAAGTTCCCAATTCACGCCGTGGCAGTGACTCAGCAAGTATTGCTCGGCGGCAGTAAGCTGGTTCGCCGCCGCATCCCATTCGCCCATGAAGTAGCGAATCACCCCCTTGCTGATCACGGCAATTCCGATGGTAGCGGGGTGCGCCGAGCGCCGCGCCAGCACCTCGGCCTGGGAAGCCAGGCGCAAGGCCCAGTCGAAATGCGAGGCCCCCAGCGCCGCAAGCTGCGACGCCAGCATGGCAAGCCCCTGGGCCACCCGTCGCATGTCCCCGACCTTGAGTGCGAGCATCAGGAAGCGCAGCAGGAAATCGTCCGCACGCAGGATATCCACGACCCCGAGACCGATGTTCACCGACCAAAATACATCGAGGAGCCGCTTGTTCTCCGGGGAAACGCTCGATGCGGGCTGCTCCACGAAGGTGGTCCCACGCAGCCGCAACCAAAGCAGCCGCCAAGCAACCGACCAAAAGGCGCGTCTCGGCCCCATGGCCAGACGCAGCCCGGCTTGCTTGAGCACATCCTTGAGCACCTCGAGCCCTTGCGCGATCTGGCCGCCACGCAGAAGTTGCTCGGCCGCGAGATGGTGCAGTCGCACCGATTGCATGGGTTCGCACAGCCTGGCGGCGCGCTGATAGGCCTCCGCGGCCAGGCTGGCGTGCCCGTTGCTTGCTCGGCAGTCACCCAAGGCCCGCAGCAATTCGGTCTTCGCTTCGTCGCTGCTTTCGAGCGCGATGGCGGTTTCGTAGAGTTCGGCGGCGCGATCGAACGCCAACTTGCTCTGCGCCTCGCCAGCGGCGTCGCAAACGTAGCGCTTGGCCCGCTCGTGGTCCTGGGTGGAAAGCCAGTAGCGGGCCAGCATATCGGTTCGCTCCCGATCCCATTGCTCGACAGCCTGGGCAAGTTGGAGATGCACGCGCCGTAGAGCCGCTTCGTCAAGATGGCCCGTCACGGCTTCGGCGATGCGGTCGTGGTAGACCTCCACGACGTCCGATCCCTGCCGGCCCCGGCGGGTGATCATGCGCTCTTCGAGGAGCGTGGAGATCCCTCGTTCCCATTCTTCGGACCCGAACGAAACACCGGCGGCACTCGCGAGCGCCCGTTGTGGCAAGGGATCGCCGGCCACGGCGATGACCTCGAGCATGCGCTGACTTTCCTCGGGCAAACCGCGCACGCGTTTGAGGATCATCCCATCCAGACGAAAATCGTTTGCATCGGACGGTGTGGCGAGTCCACCGTCGGGCAGCAGCAAGCCGAGAAAGTGCTGCACGAGTTCGACGGCGAAGAATGGATTGCCGCCGGCTTCGCTGGCAACGGTGGCGGCAATATGCTGCTTGTCCACGGGGCCGATTTCTCTCACGTCGAGGAGAGAGCCCACCAACGCACGGGTCGCTTCCGACGACAATGGGCCAAGTGCGACGGTTTCCACGCACGACTGCTCGGTGAATTCGCGCAACAGAGCACCGACGGTCCCTGGGCTGTTGTCGGAGATCGGACGGCTATTCACGACCAGGAGCAAGGCCGGCTTGCCCGGCGCTTGCATCAAGGTCCGCAACAGAGCGCAACTGTCGCGATCGGCCCACTGCATGTCATCGATGAAGATGACCACGGGTTGGATGCGCGCCAAACGCGCCAGCAGATCGCAGAAGGCGACGAACGCTTGATTGCGCAACTCCTTGGCGTCGCGCAACGGGGGCACGCAATAGCGTTTCTGCCCCGTAAGCTTGAGCCTGCGCAAGACAGGAAAGATCTCGGACAGGTGTAGAATACCATCCGGCAAAACGTAGCTCTGATCGTCTCCGGTCAGGTTGGCCAGGCGGTAGCTCAGGGCATCGACGACCCTGTCGAAGGCTTTGAACGGTAGGGTTTCGCGCTCGTGACATCGGCCGCGCAACAGCAGCGGACGCGAGGACGTCACCGCCATACTCCGTAGGTCCTGAAGGAAGGTCTCGACCAGACTGGTCTTGCCGATCCCAGAGGTGCCCTCCACCATCACCACGGCCAGCTGACCTTTGCGCATCCTCGCGTAGGCGCGATAGAGAACCTGCAATTCCGGCTCGCGGCCAAGAACACTCAGCGCGGGCACATTGATCGGGGTGTGGCGGCTGGTCTGCACCCGCACGGACATTCCAGGAAGAACGCCGAGGCGCGCGAGGATTTCCGCGCCCGTCGGGCGTTTGGACGGATCGCGCTGGAGCAGCATCATACAAAGCTCGCTGAGCAGATCGTCCGCGTCGGGATTGATCTGCGTCGGGTGGGGTGGATCTTCGGCTTGCTTCCTAAGCAGGATTTCGAGGAGCGAGCCTTCGAAGGGACATCGCCCGGCCAGCGCCTCGTAGATCATGGTTCCCACCGCATACCAGTCCGCGGCCGGCAGACACGGCCTCTCGAGCGCTTGTTCGGGCGCCATGTAAGCTGGGGTTCCCGAAATCCCTTCGCCGGACATGGAATTGCTGCCGGCTTGCTTGGCCAATCCGAAATCCAAAATCACTATGCGATCGTCCTTGGTCGCGAGCACGTTCGAGGGTTTCAGGTCGCGGTGGATCGAACCAGCCTCGTGGATGGCGTGAACGCCAGAGCAGAGCTGCTGGATCGCCCGCACCATGCGCGCACGGTTCGGATGGGCGGGCAAACCGGCCCATCCCGGCTCTGCTGCGTCCGAAGCAGCCCCCGCGGCAAGCAGGGCGGGCGGTGCGAGGAGGTAGCGGTCGAAGGGGACGCCCGCCACGTATTCCATGGTGAAGAACCACAACGCGCCTTCGGAGATGAGCTCGTGCAAGGTCACCAGATTCGGATGCTTGAGATCCGCCATGGAGCGGAACTCGCGCTTGAAGTGATAGAGATCCAGCCCCGTCGAAAGGTTGAGGGTCTTGAGTGCGACATCAGAGCCGAGCTGTTCGTCCCGGACCAGGTAGACGCTGCCCATCCCCCCACTACCCAGAAGACGGATGGGCCTAAATCTCGAGGTTCCCGAAAAATGCACGTCGCGCTTCTAGAGAACGTCGTGGGGAAAGAGAAAGCGCTTGAACGGAGCGAGCAGCCTGCGCATCGCCAGCGTCGGCCAGTCCGTCCTGTTGAACTTGAATTGTTTATCCATCGCGGTCAGGACGGCAAACCACCAATCGCTGAAAGCGTACGACTTCTCGATCAGATTGAGCGCGCGGCTGAGCGGAGTCACGACATTGTGCCAATCTTCATAGGTCGACTTGTTGCCGACCCAATGGATTTCAGGCTTGCCGAACGCCTGCACCGCCAGCGGCAGAAAGCGCCCCACCGAGGGATCGTCGGGATCGAGTCCCATCTTCTTGGCGCCTACCCAGTCCACCGCGAGGAGGTTCTCGCCTCCGATGATGGTCTGGGTCAGGTTGGGCTTCGGGTCGGCGATGACGCCGAACTGCCCGTCGGCGCTGATGAAGGCGTCGATGAGGCCGAAGTGAACCGGGAAGTCCTTGAGGGCCTGGATGGTGGGCCAGTCGTAGTCGCGCTCGGTGTGGTACTCCTTCAGCTTGTTTTGCGGAGGGAACGTTCCATAGACGTTCTTCAGGGTGAGCGTGTAGTTGGAAAACATGTGGGTCTTGTTCTTGGCAAATGAAACGCGAAAATCGGCATCGCGCCAGGTCCGGCCGACGAAGTGCTTGCCCAGCCGGCCACCGTAGTCGTATTCCTCCATTTCATTGGTCAAGTCGACGATGCGGTAGTTTTTGCTCTGCGAGTACCCCACGTACTCGGCAACGGTCAGCACATCGCGATTGTCGTAGTAGTTGCCGTACGTGCTTTGAGCTTCGACCACAGAGATGTTCGTGAACCCCTTCACGAAGATGCGGTCGATCAGCTCCTCCACCAGTTTGGGGTCGGCGTAGGTCGACCTATCCTCTTTCGCGTGCATGAACATGAAATTCGGCTTGATGACGACGCTGAACTCGGCGCGCGTCTTGGGAGTAGCTGCGGGAGAAGCCGCGAGAGCGGCCGCGCGCGAAGCTTCAAATCGCCTCTCGAGCACGCCGAAGAAATCCGTTTCGGCCAGGACTTCGTGGAGGCAAGCGATCATGTTGTGACCGTGGATCGAGGCAACCGTCGTCAGGCCCGGACTCGGCGGCGGTGTGACCGGGCTCGGGGCCTGCGTGCGAAGCACGAAACGCAGGAAGAAGAAAAGCGTGATCCAGAAGATGGATCCATCGACCAAGCAGACGACCAAGCCGGGCAGGCTGTGGGGAGGAAAAACGCAAAACGCCAGGCCTGAGAGGGCCGACGCAGCCTTCGCAATCAAGAGCGCAAGGATGTAGCCCGAGTAGCGCCGGACATCTCGCGCAGCCAGAAAGCAAAGCGCCGTAATCGTCATCATCATCGAAAAGGAGAGCGCGACCCAGAAGCGCTCTTGCAGAGCACCGTCGGCCAGGGGATGGGTCGGCGCCAGCGCGTGCAACAGTTTGTTGATGGCCGCGAGAATCCACTCTGGGAAAAGCGCGAAAGCGAATCCCACCGCAAGGTAGACGACACCGCTCAAAATAAGGAAGAACTGAAGCGCGCGTTCTTCGGGAGACTTGCCGCTTTCCACTGGAGCAGGGGCAACTTTGCGACGCGGGAGTTCGCCGGCCAGGAAGCCGGAAAGGGAATACTGAACGAAGATCTCCAGGGGCCAGCAAGCGAACACCAGAAAGACCGGCGGGTAGTATCGATCGTGCGTGAAGGTCCAAACGCCAGGAGAGGCGGAGCCGAGCCACTCGCCCAGGTTGCCCAAGAGCCAAGCCGAGAGCACCAGGGCAGCGAACTCGAGAAATGGCGTTCTTCGCGCGACCGCCAGCGCCACCACGAGAAGCAACCCGTAGAAGGCCCAGAAGGCAGGCTCCATGCCGGTCAAGTACTTGCCGAGAGTCAGCAAGAGAAGAACGAAGAGCGCCAGCAGCACCGCCGCGTTCAACCACCGCGGCCCCGCCACGTTCAGCCACCGCGACTCCTCCACGCCCAGCCGCCGCAGCACCGGGACAAGAACCCTCGTCGCGAGCCCATACGCCGACGTACCCGCCACCACCCAGGCCAGGACACCGAAAACGTACTGTCCTGGGTGGCCGTTGTAGAACCACAGTTTGGACTCGATGCCGATGGTCTCCTTGACGTACTCGATGAGGAAGATCGAGAGCATCAAGGTCAGCAGCCGTATCGTCGACGTGCACATGGCCAGCCACAGCGACATCGCGAACCCGCCGAGCAGCAACAGCCCGAAGGGCAGCGAAATCCGTGACTGATATCCCTCGCAATATGCCGTGAACACCAGGACCGCGAAGAACAGCAACACCAACACAACATTGCGCCCGCGATCGATTCTTCCCCTTGGCCTCCAGATAGACATGGCCGGCATTGTCGCACGGACTTTTCTGGTGGGAAGAGGATGGTGTGGCACATATCGTCAACCCGAACCCGTTCGGCGTGCGCGCTGAGCCCCTCCACGCGGCAAGCCGAGCCCACCCACCTGCCCGCCCGCCCGGTGGCTTTGGCAACTGGCTGAACGGACAGAGCAAACCCGCCGCGTTACGCTTCGTCGATCTTCGCTCAACTTGCGCGCATGGGCACCGATACTGATAGAGGCGAGATGCTCTCTGCACCGTCGACCACCTTGACCTCGAAAGCCCAACCATCGCGGGTGGTTGGGCGCTACGTTATCTACGACGAGATCGCCTCGGGTGGCATGGCGAGCGTGCATTTCGGCCGCCTGCGCGGCGACGTCGGGTTCTCGCGCACAGTCGCGATCAAGTCCCTCCATGCCCACTTCGCGCGCGACGCCGAGTTCATTTCCATGTTTCTCGACGAGGCCCGGCTGGTGTCGCGCATCCAGCACCCCAACGTCGCGGCGCCGCTGGATGTGGTCCTGCTCAAGGAAAGCGAAGAGCTCTTCTTGGTCATGGAGTACATCCACGGCGAAACCCTGGCCCGCCTGCTCAAGGGCGCGTATGCCATGAACATCGCCGTGCCCGCGGCCATCAGCGCCAGCATCATGAGCGGTGCCCTGCACGGTCTGCACGGCGCGCACGAAGCCATGGACGAACTCGGCTCTCCGCTCAACATCGTCCATCGCGACGTGTCGCCACACAACATCATGGTGGGGGTCGACGGCGTGCCGCGTGTGCTGGACTTCGGCGTTGCCAAAGCGGTCTCGCGCAGCCAGTCCACCCGGCAAGGACAACTCAAGGGCAAAGTTTCGTATATGTCGCCCGAGCAGATGGGCCCGGGCCCGATCGATCGCCGCGCGGACATCTTCGCCGCGGGGATCGTGTTCTGGGAGGCGCTGACACTGCGACGCCTTTTCGAAGCGGACGATCCGACTGGCGCCATCGCCAAGGTTCTGATGGCCCCCATCAATCCACCAAGCGCGATCAACCCCAGCATCTCGCCGGCCTTGGACCGCGTGGTTTTGAAAGCCCTCAGTCGCGACGTCAGCCTTCGATTTCAGACGGCCCGCGAGTTCGCCGAAGCCATCGAGGAAACGATCGCCGTTTCCACGCCACGCAAGGTGGGCGAATGGGTCGTGTACCTGGGCGGCGAAGGGCTGGCCAAGTTCTCCGAGAGGCTGTCCGCGATCGAGAGTTCATCGGTCGATGCGAATCCCTCGATCGAAGCGCTCGATGCGCAGCCAGCCCAGCGCCCGGCGAGCCAGCCGCCACCTGTGCGCAAACGGCCGGGTACCTACAGCGACATCGACGCCGTGAACACGAGACTTCTCAGCGACCCAAACGGTGTTTCGGGTTCGAATCGCAGCGAGACATCGATCATGTCGCGCGCCAGTCTCCTCTTGCGCTGGCTGTACCAGGCGCGCAGGCGCTGGCCCGTGATAACTGGCGCGGCCCTTCTGGTGACGACCGTCGTTGTCCTCGTCGTGGCGGGCATCGTCGGCATATCTCACCGGACCGAGGTGAAGGCCTCCAACATGATCAGCTCCGGGCAGGCTGCCAACCCAGCCATCGAAATGACCGCCCCGCCCAAGCGGGAAGACCTGTCCCTGCCCGACCCAACCGCGGCGCCAGGCGAATCCAACCAGCGCATGCCCGCGATCCCTCGTCGCGCACCCGCCAAGACCGCAACGACCCAACCATCGCCGGCCCATCGGCGGGCCAAGAACAAAGACTGCAACCCGCCCTTCTATCTCGATGGGCAGGGCATCCGACGGGTGAAGCCCCATTGCCTTTGAGATCCGTGATGCCAGTGGAGACCTAAAATGAGATTCTTTTCCGTGCTAATGATGGCTTGGGTCGCCAGTTCGTGGCTGGGGGTGGCCAGGGCGGAAGAGCAGCCACTGACCTGCGCCCAAGCCTACGAGAGCGCGCAGGAAGAGAAAGCGACCGGGCGACTCAAGGCCGCCATCGAGCACCTGAAGACTTGCATCGATCTGAGCTGCGCCCAGTTCATTCGCGAAGACTGCGTGCGCTGGATGGACCAGGCCGAGAGTGCGCTGCCTACCGTCGTCTTCTCGGTGCGCGAAGATGGAGAAGACGTGACCGACGTCGAGATCCTATGTGACCACAAGCCGCTCACCAGGACGCTCGACGGCAAGGCGATCCCGGTCGATCCCGGTCCCCGCGACTTCTCCTTCACTGTCCCAGGGCTTGCGCCCATGACCCGCCAGGTGCTCATTCGCGAGGGCGAGCGCAATCGCATCATCAACGTGGAGTTCAGCCGACCAATCGCGCCACTGTCGCCAACCGCGAATGCCACAACCACGCTTCCGGACGAGCCCAACGTGCGACCAAGGACACGCGCCCTGCCCTATGCTCTTGCCGGCGTTGGCGCTCTTGGGGTCGCTGGTTTCACCGTATTCGCCCTGCTCGGCAACAGCCAGCAAGGCGAACTTGAACGGACTTGTTCTCCCTTTTGTCGGTCGAGCCAGGTGGATAGCGTGAAGACCAAGTATCTGCTCGCGGACGCGTCCCTCGGCGTGGGCCTCATTTCACTCGGTGTCGCCACCTACATCTTTGTGAAGAGACACGGCGAGAACGCCACCGAGCGAGCCCCGGCAACCTCGGTCAGCTTCATTCCTAGATCCTCTGGCGCGGGAGGCGTGCTCCAGCTCTCAACCTCGTACTGACCCATGGGCAACAGAGACGACTCATGACGTCCGCATCAAGCGCCCCGCGAACTCTTTCACCCATTCTCGCCGTGCTGGCGGGCTTGGTTTGCGTGCAGGGGGCTTGCAGTCTGAGATCTCTCGACTATCTGAAGAACGGTCACAGGCAAGATGGCGCCGCGAGGGACAGCGCTGACACCGACGCGACCAGCCCGAATACCCCAAGCCCCGATACCGAGATCGTCGATACCCTGCAATCGGAGAGTGTCGCGAGAGATGGCGCCGGTGGAAGCAACGCTACGGACGGGAACGGCTGGGACCTGGGCACGCTGGACGTCTCCAGCGCTGGCGGCGCCGCCGGCTTTGGCGGTGCCACGGCCCGCGTCGACGCCGCTGGAGGCGCAGTGGGTTCGGGTGGCAGCGCAAGGCCCGACGGTCCCGCGGGCACTGGTGGATTCATCGGCACGGGCGGCAACGCATCTGCGGGTGGATCCATCGGCTCGGGCGGCATCACATCCGCAGGCGGCTCTGTCGCCTCGGGCGGCACTACGAGCAGCGGCGGTACCGTCGGCGCCGATGGTCCGGCGAACCAGGACAGCGGTCCAGACGCACCCGCCAGCACAGGCGGCATCGCCGGGACTGGTGGCATTGGCAGCACGGGTGGCACGTCCGGAAACGGCGGCACGCTCGGGACCGGCGGCATCGTCGGGACTGGCGGCAGCGTCGGAACCGGCGGCACCGTCGGGACTGGCGGAGCGGGTACCGGCGGAGCCACGGGCTGTGGAACCGCCAAATCAACCTTCGCCCAGACCCTGACCTTCGGTGGCGGTTTGGGCCCCCTTGCCACGAGCCCATCGACGCCGCCGGCTGGAGCGCAGCTCACGTACACCACGGTCGGGCCGGCCGTGAACCCCACCCTCTGCTCTGCCGGCTGCGCCGCGCTCTCCATGAACTTCGCCAACGGCACGGCTATTTACTCAGCATCCGTATCCGCGGTCGAATTCTTTTCGCCGCTTGCCAATCTAGTTGGATCGACCCTCACCTTCACCATCGCGATCGACAACCCGGGAACTAGGGTGCCGATTCAGGTGCAGGCGTATGCGACCGACAATGCGAGCATGCAATTGTCTTGGAGCGCGGGAACGAGTGTTTTCGGCTCGGCGCTGACCGCCTACGCGGCCGAGAACACGCCGGCTGGGGCCGGCAAGGCCATCAGCACCACCCTGGTCGACCACACTGGCAGGCCTGCCACCTATTGCGCATCGGCCACCTATTCCGTCGGTCTGCAACTGCAGAACATGGCCGCCATTACTTCTGCCAACGCCGGACTTGTGACGGTCTACATCACCCGCGTCACCATCACCCCTCCTTGATCGCATTTCAATCCGACCGCGCAACCGAGACGACTCATGACGTTTGGATCGACCGCCCCGCGAAACTTTTCTCCCATTCTTGCAGTGCTGGCGGGCCTGGTTTGCGTGCAGGGGGCGTGCAGTCTGAGATCTGTCGACTATCTGAAGAACGGTCACAGGCAAGATGGCGCCGCCCGGGACAACGCCAACAAAGACGGAGGCATTCCGAGCAGCTCCGACGCCGCGAGCTTCGATGCGGTCCGATTGGACGCTTTGTCGAGCGATGGCGTCGGCGGAACCGACGGCCTCGGCGGGGAGAACTTGGGTGCGGGAATGACAGACGGAACCACCAGCGGGGGAGAAGCAGACTCGGGCACGGCGGACGGCACGGCTCTCGACGGGAACGATGATGTATTCGTCGGCGGGCTCGGGGACGCGAGGGGTGAAAAAGCCATGGGGATGGAGACAAGGGAGGTTTCCATCGATGGAATGGGCGACATTGGAGTAAGCGACACCGCCCCAAGAATCGACGGTGCAACCCTCGACAGCCCAAATCGGGATGTCGCCAACTTCGATGGTCCGCCAGCAGACGGTGTTCTGCTCGATAGCCCGATTCCCGATAGCCTGATTCCCGATAGCCTGATTCCCGATAGCCCAATCCAGGACAGCTCCATCCCAGACAGCCCGCCTCCGCGACCGTCCGCACTCTTCGTGGTGGGCGCGATCCCGCTTGGCTCCGGCGATGCGGCCATTCAGACCCGGCTGACTGGCAAAGGCTACGACGTCACGCTGGTCAAGGACACCAACCTGACGAGCGTCACCACCGTCACGGCAACGGTGATTCTCATTTCTCACACCGCCACCCCCGGCGACGTCACGACCAAATTCCGCGACACCGCCCGTCCCGTTATGGTGTGCCAGTCATCCATCTTCGCCAACATGGGATTGACCGATGGAGCGCTCCTATCGCAGGGATCCTCCCTTCTCAGCTACAGCTCGCTCGTCATCAACTCCGCCGCGGGAGAGCTGGCCGCGGGTCTTTCCGGTACCATCAGCGTGCTCCAGAGTTCGGCCAACTTGAACTACGGCGTCCCGAACAACCAGGCCCTGACCGTGGCCTCTTTCCCGGGACTGTCGGGCTACTGGGCGATCTTCGCCTACGACACGGGTGCCCAGATGTACAACCTTGCCGCGCCAGCCCGGCGTGTTGGGTTCTTTCTCGGTGCGAATAATGCGACAGACCTGACCGCCAACGGCTGGCTGCTCTTCGACGCGGCGCTGACCTGGCTGGCCAAGTAGCAGGCCGGCAAGCGCCGGCACAGTCTCCGCAATTCGTCACCGCAATTCCAGTACTTGACCCTGACGGTGGCCAAGGCGCAGATTCCTGAGCCGTACCAACCGAAGGAGTCACTGCAAATGGGCATGCCATCTCATCGTCGTAGCGAGAAAGCAATCCAGAACCAGTTTGGTCAAGGCGAAAAAGGGCGTTTCAAGCGCTTGTTCCTTGCCCTGACCAGCGTGGCCTTCGCGGGACTCGGGTGTTCGTCCGGGGGAGGAACACCCGCCCCGACCCAGGGTGGGGCCACCCAAGGCGGGGCCACCCAAGGCGGGACCACCCAGGTTACCCCTGGATCCGGTGGAAGCAGCCAGGGCACGGGCGGCACCGTTGCCACCGGTGGCGCGCCGGCAGTGGGCGGCTCAGTCTCAACCGGCGGCACAAGTACCTCCGCGGGCGGCTCGAAGTCGACCGGCGGCATGACCCCAGGCACGGGCGGTGAGATTTCGTCGGGCGGCACGGTCGTGACAGCAGGTTCGATCGCGTCAGGCGGTGCCACTCCCAAAGGCGGCACCACAGGTTCGGGTGGAACTGCTCCTGGCACAGGCGGCTCAGCCGTCACGGGCGGCACAACTCCCAAGGGCGGCACGACGGGTTCGGGTGGATCGATCGGAGGCGCTCCCGGCACAGGCGGCCAAACCAGCACCACACCGGGGTCCTGCCCGACGATCCCGAGTGGTCCAACCCCAGACGCTACGACCCGGGCCAAGTGCACCAGCATCTCGAACGGCATTGCGTGCCATTTCGGTGGCGACGTTGGTAACTACAATGTGTCCTTCAACCTCGGTGGGACAGCCGCCGGACAGACTCAAGTTCAGGCTGAAACTTGGCGCGAAATGCTGGCCGCTCCCATTACCACGGAAGGCACTCCCGTTGCCTCAATCGCTACCACAGCTGGCCAGAAGCTCCTCTACTCCATGGCGGTCAATGTTCGCAAGCCAGAGGGACAACCCAACTGGACGGTTTCCGCCGGAACCGACGGATTGGACATGTACTTCATAGGATCGGCGCCTCAGCTAGATTCCATCGCCTACGCGCCAGCCCCCGCCAGCCAACCTGTCCTGTACATCTTGACCGATTCGACCGGATGTGACCAGCCAGGCGACGGCTCGCCAGGAAATACGAGCACGGCAGGGTGGGGCCAGTGGCTACCGCAATTCTTCGGCCCCGGAATCGCCGTGGCGAACTATGGAAATTCCGGCGCACTGACGGAATGCTCACCTACGACCACTCCGTGCGAAAGCGACCTCTATCGCAGTTTCTACGACGACCCCAAGATGTGGCCGGCCATCAAACCTCTCCTCAAAGCCGGTGACGTCGTCCTGATCGAATTCGCCCACAATGACAAACAAACGCCGCAGGATCAGTACGAAGCCAATCTGAACAAGTACATCAATGAAACCAAGGCAGCCGGCGCCATTCCTCTACTTGCGACCCCCATCCCACGCAATAATTGGACCAACGCCACCACAATGAATACCTCCCAGCTCATCAACAACCTCAAGCCCGGGGTCGACCTTCCGGCAAGTATCAGAAAGGTCGGCGCAGCCGCTGGTGTTCCAGTGATCGATATACTAGCCAAGGTCATGGCGTTCTTCAATACAAAGGGCCAGACCACGGTCACGGGGTATTACGCAGATGCGCAGACCCACCTCAAGACTGTGGGCGCCAACATCGTGGCCACCATCCTGCGCGACGAGATTCGCAGCATGAATCTCTCTCCGCTGGTGTGCTACCTACGCTGACCAAAGCCGCACCTCTCAAACTACAAGTCTCCCCTGGTCTATTGGCGCCGCCACCGGGACTACCCGTGCCGTGTCCTTGGCGGTAGTAGCTCCCCGGATGGCGACTGATGCTTGAGTCGCCCGGAGCATGGCGGCCTCGGACGGGTCACCGCCTGAGAAATCAGCATCCGTCGGCAATCAGCTGGTTTTCATGCGCAAGGCCGCTGGGCTCGCATGGACGGCAAGCAGATGGTTGCACGATTGCGCCCCTCTGCGGAGGTCGTGGCGCCCAGAGAATCTCGACAGTCGTAGTCAAGTCCCTCCTCGTTTGCAGACGCGAGGAGCAGATGCGGGCCCTCTGCTCCTCGACAACATCGGCCTGTGCTACTACAAACTGGCCCGCTATGCCGAGGCCGAGCGCGCCTACCTTGAGGCCATCAAGCTCCGGCCAGATTACGACACGGCCATGGGCAACCTATCCCTGGTCTACGCCAAACAAGAGCGTTTCGATTTGGCCATTGCCTACGCCGAGAAAGCCTTGAACATGTTTCCCCCGACTCGACTACGGCGTTGCCACAGACGGATGACTTGCAGCTGTCTCCGGCGCAACCAGTGGGACAGGTCACCTTCGCAGCGACGCCGCGCACAGGTGCCGGTCGTGCAAGCGTTTTCTCCAACGCGCGTTTGCGGGAATGCGAGCTCCGCCTTCGGCTCCGCTCGACTCCCGCAAACGACTACTTCTCACGTCAACCACAGAAACCTAGACGTCAGTCTAGCCCTCTACCCAGGAGAGCGACTGGCTATCAGTGACAGCCTAGTTGCAAGAACCCACTTGAGTTGTTGAATCCGCAGCCCCCCCGGTAGTCGCAAAGAGCAGGGGTGGTGTACGCCCCGCCACAGTCCACATTGGGAATTCCACATGCGGTGACCACGATGCACTGGGTGGGGTAGGTGGCGTCGGGAACGCAGGTATCGCCAACGTCAGGTTCGCACGCTTTGTCGACGGTGCCGCTGCAGTCGTAGTCCCAACCGCAAGTTACAGATATGCCCGTGAAATAAGCTGTTTGACCGGGATGGGCGTTCTTGTCGGTATCGCAGCAGTCCCACTTTCCATCTGATCGGGCGGGGATATAGCCGGAGACGGGCGATGTGCTGACATTGCAGTATCCCACGGAGATCGTCGAGACCGGATAGCCGTCACCATCAGAGTCTTGGTAGAACATGTTGCATGTCCCCGAGGCGCAGACAGCACTACTGCTGCACGCCTGACCGTTTGCCAGCAAACACTTCCCGCCGGCGCACTGCTGGGTCGAACCGCAGACCGCCCCTGAGCACGCTCCGCAATGAGCGTTGCTGGTTTGCAGATTCACGCACAAACCCGGACAAACCGTCTGTCCCGCCGTACACACCGTGCATGCACCGCCCACGCACGCGGCGCTCGATACGCACTGGCTGTTGTCGAGACAGCTCCCCAGACATGCGGACGCCCCACAGGCATATGGACTGCATGGGTGGGAGGTTGACCCAGGCGAGCAAGTTCCGGCGCCATTGCAGAAACGCGCGTCCGTAGCCGCTCCGCTCGCACAGCCAGCCGCAACGCAAGTGGTCTGGCTGTCAGGATACGAGCACGCAGCGCTCTGGCCATTGCAGGTTCCGCCACATGTCCCCGTGCCTGCGCAGGCGGGATGGTTCGGTGCCGGCGAACCGCTGACGTAGCTACAAGTTCCCAAGCTGCTGGCAAGGGCACACGACTGGCAAGCACCAGTGCAAGTCGTGTTGCAACAGACGCCGTCGGCGCAAGTGCCGTTTGCGCATTGGCTGCCGGAGGTGCAGGTAGATCCGGGTTGGAGTTTTGGCTTACACACGCCCGCCGAGCAGTAGTTGCCTGCGACGCAGTCACCGTCGACCATGCAAGACGTCTTGCACGCCGTCGTCGCACACATATACGGTGCGCAGGAGTTGCCGGTCGCAACGCAATTGTGCGAGCTATTGCAGGCGCTGGTGGTCAGGGTAGATCCCGTGCATGAGTTGGGAGCGCAGGAAGTTGCACTGGCGGTGTAGTGGCAGTTCCCGCTGCCGTCACACGTGCCATCTAGTCCACAGGGCGGGCTGGCCGTGCAGGCATTGTGGGGAGCCGCTGTCCCTTGCGCGACGGGAAGACACTGCCCCGTCGTCGTGGCCGCCTGCCCATTCAAAGCGCTTGTGCATGCCGAACACCCGCCGCACGTCGAATTGCAGCAAACGCCATCCGCTACGACCCCAGAAGTGCACTGGGAGCCCGAGGTCGCGGGCCTTCCGTTCGACAGCTTCGCCGCACAGGTGCCGGCCACGGTGTCACAGTAGCTTGTCGTGGCGTCGCAGTCCGCCGGGACGGCACAAGTCTTCTTGCAGCCAGTCGTTGCGCATTGGAAGGGCGTGCAGTCTTGGGTCTTGGCAACTAGACAGGTCCCGGCGCCGTCGCAGGTCGCGTCGGGCGTGAAGACGAGGCCGTTACAAGACGCCGGGGTGCAGACGTGACTGTTGCTTACCTTGCGGCAGGCCCCGGCGCCGTCGCAAGTGCCGTCGTTGCCACACGGCTTGGTGGCGGTTTCGTCGGTACAGTAATCGCGCGGGTCCAGACCGCTGGTGGCCGGAGCACAGGTGCCATCGGGCTTGCCGGTGAGGGTCTGCTTGCAGGCATTGCAGCCGACACAAGCTTTGTCGCAGCAGAAACCATCTATACAGTTGCCGAGGGCACAATCGCTGCTTGCCAAGCACGGGGCACCCGCGGCCAAGGGCACGAATACATCAGGGGAAGGTGACGGAACATCTACTGCGGCATCGGGTCCGCCTCCGCTTCCGCCGACACCAACGATGCCGCCGGCGCCAATCCCGCCGACAACGGTTCCGCCTGCTAGGGCAGCGTCGCGTCCGCCTCCGCTTCCGCCGGCACCAAGGATGCCGCCAGCGCCAATCCCGCCGACGATAGTTCCACCGGCGCCAATCCCGCCGATAATGGTTCCGCCAGCGGTTCCGCCGGTAACGGCAGCCCCGCCCCCTGCTCCAACGTTCCCGCTATCTCCGATGGCGTTGCCACCGGCGCCGCCGCTGCTTGCGCCATCCCTGGCACCACCGTTCGATGACGATCCATCGGTGCCGATTCCGCCGCCACTAGCTAGGCCTGAACCATCGACGGCCCCGCCGCCCGAGCCACCCGAACCCACCACGAGGCCACAGCTGGTAGTGTTCTTGCAGCAGAACATCGTGGTGCCGACACTGCTCGCGGGCAGTAGGCACTGGTATCCCGATGGGCAATTGTCCTTGGTCTTGCAGGGCGCGTTCGCACCCGGTGGCGTGGCGCCTCCAGCGAAGCACCCGGCCAAGGTGACCAGAGAAAGGCAACCTAGAAACTTTGATACTGTCATAGAATAAGTTCTCATTTAGAAACTCCCTTTGAGCAACACAGATGCCCCGTCTGGGGCCACGGCGGGCAAAAGGGCCACGCTGGACGACTGTTCGCTTGGCCAGCCCACAATGTAGAGAATTGCGCCGGTCACGATTGCACCGGCGCCCACGCCGTAACTGACGAATCCCCAGGTCTTCAAAGACGATCGCTGGTTTTCGCGGATTTGGCTGTAGTCCTTCGTCGAAAGACTATTTGCCTTCAGGGCCAATCCAACGCCCGTGCCAATCGCTGCGACGCCGACGGCAGCGAGAACGATTCCGGTCACGCGCAGGCCCTTGCCCCGGCTGCCATCCGATGGCGGTGGCGCGGGCGTGCTCGACACCTCCGGGATCGCTGGTGGAGGGGCCGGAGGCGGTGTCTCGACGTGGGTGGCGGGGACCGGGGGCGGCGGCGCAGCCGGCGGCGGCGCTGTCTTGGCCAGCGATGCCTCGCAGTCGGCGATCTGCCGCTCGGTATCGATCCGATCGCTTTCCGAAATGTCCTTGGCCTTGCGAAGAAACTCACGAAAACGGCTGATCGCTTGCTCCCAGCGGTTGTTTTGCTGATAGCAGCGCCCCTGGTTGTAGACATAGGTGGTGTCGTTAGTCTCGACGAACAGGTCGGTCAGGATGTCCGCGCCTTTTTGGAAGTCCCCCATGGCGCAGGCCTTTTTGGCCGCCTTCTCCATGGCCGCTTTGGACATAGGCTTGTCCGCGAACGCAGAGCCCGCCCCGACAACCATGAAAAAGCCAAGGAATAGAACCGATGCAATGCGCGTCATATTGGCGTCGATTTATACCGCGCCATAGTTTTGGACGCACCGAAAAAAGAACTCTGCGGCGGATTGATACCTTGGTGCGCACTTTCCATCGCAACCGCGCGCCCTCATTCTCGATGGGAATGGACGGATACAGCCCAGAAAGGTCATCTTGGGTGATGTCGCGGATTGCTGCCAATCGAAGAATCTGACCTATACTATCGCCCCGTCGCCCGACCGGGCTTCACCATCGAGAAGGAGTGTTCGTACATGGAAAATCTGGGCACATTGGTCATCGCTGGCTTTCTTGCAGTTGCGCTTGGGTGCAGCAATGGTGGGGGTGGCTCGACCCCCTCAGGCGGTAGCAGTACTGGCGGAGCACGTGCATCAGGCGGCAGCGGCGCGGGCGGAACGACTGCGACGGGCGGCAGCGGCGCGGGCGGAATGTCTGCCACGGGCGGTAGCGGCGCGGGCGGAGCGACTGCCACGGGCGGCGGCGCTGGCAGCAACGGCACCGATTCGTGTCCCCTGCCGAACTGTCTCAAGTCTCTTGCCCCCGACTGTGCCGAGAGCGGCGATTGCACCACCCAGACGGATTTGTCCACCGACAACTGGAATACCTGCTACGCAAACGGAATCACGGAAAGAGTGATCACCGACACATCGACCTCTGGCAGGACCGTGACCGTGAAAAAGGGCAGCTCGACCTGCTTCTCGACGGCGTTCAACCAGAACGACGTGATCGCCGGTACCGGAGCCATCACGGTGACGAACGCTTCCGGCGCAAAGGTGGCGAGCGTGACGATCGACGCCACGAGCAACCTCTATACGGTCACTTGCACGAGTGGTCAGGCGGTAGTCCTCGACCAGTCTTGCTTTAATGTCTATCCGGTGTCCGCGCTCATGGGCTCGGGCTGTGATGAAGGCGCGTGCGTGCCGTAGCTTCAGGCAAAAGAACTACTGCATTCCTTCCCACATCAGCAAGAACGAACCTACTCCATGCGGGTCGTTCGACGCTGTCGCATGGCTGAAATAGTCCGTTACGGCAGCCGAGGCGTTGAGGCCTGTGCAAATCTTCGCAATGGTGGTCTGGTTGGTTGCGTTCTTGGTCACCATTTGCATGACGCCATTGAAACCCTTGGTGGCCACAGCGGCGTAGCTCGCATCCAGCAGCCCGTGTTGATAGGCCCACCAGATGGCCAAGCTATACATGCTGGAGCAGGAGGTCTCGACCCAGTCTCGCGAATCCGTTCCCATATCGACAACCTGGAACCACCGTCCCGTGACCGGATCCTGGTACTTGGCCACGGCCGTGAGGAGGTCTTTGAGAGTCGACTCTATCTGAGGACGACCCGGATCGTCGGCAGGCAGCATTTCAAGGGTCATCACGCTTGCCAATGAGAACCATCCCATGGCTCGGCCCCAGCTTATCTCGTTGGTCTTGCTCGCCGTCTTCGACCAAGTCGCGACGCCGCTGTCATCGTAGGCATGCCAGAAAAGACCGGTAGCCGAATTCTTCAGGTGTGTGGCTGTGACACTTAGGTTGGTGACAGCGATGGGGTACACCGTCGGATCGTTGAAAACCGTAGCGTAGCGAGTGAGGAACGATAGCGACATGAATACCCCGTCACCCCAAAGCTGGTGGTCACGAGTCCCATTGTTGGCGTGCCAGAAGGCACCACCGACGGTGGGGTAGGTATCGAAGATCCTTCGCGTCGCATCCGCAGGAGCTTTGTAGCTAGCCGTTTGCGTGAGTTCGTAGGTGTCGCACAGCGCGGCCATGTGCATGACGTTGTCGAGGCTGGAACCGTCGGCGACGCCCCACTTGCCCACCGATGTCGTCAAGAACGTGAGATAGGTCGGGTCCTTGAGTCGCTTGTAAGCCTTGTACATCCCGTGCAGGATCAGCCCTTCGGGATAGGTGGAGCCAAAGAAGGTCTTGCCGGCAATTTGCGTGTCGATCACGGCCTTGCCCCAGTCGAATCCAGTTTGCGAGGCCGGACCAGGACCGCCGATGAGCGTGCTGCCACCCAGCCCACTGCCGCCGCCGCTTCCCGTTGTGCCACCGGTTCCTCCGCCGCCGGTCGCGCCACCTGTGGCGCTGCCGCCACCCGCCCCGCCAGTCCTTGCTGTACCTCCAGTTGCACCACCTGTGGCGCTGCTCCCTGCCGTGCCGCCTGTTCCAACGCTTCCGCCACTGCTGATCGCTATGCCACCGGTCGCTCCGCCTGTAACCACGACACCGCCTGCCGGGCCGCCGGCTTTTCCGCCGGTGGCCGCACCACCGGCACTGCCCGTCGCGCCGCCAGCTACCCCGCCTGTGGCCGCGCCACCGCTTGCCGTGCCGCCAGTTCCAACGCTTCCGCCACTGCTTGGTATCGTTGCGCCGCCTGTCCCTGCGGGGGTGCTTGAAAACCCGCCTGCCCCGCCGCCGGTGCCTGGGGATCCACCGGTACTCGGTCCGGCACCGCCACTCGTGGCGACGGTGCCTCCCGTCGCCGCCGGATTGCTCTTTGCCGATGAGCAGCCGGCGGCAGCCCCCAGCGCCAAGAGAATCGAGAACTGTGCAACAACAGGAAACCGTTGGGCAGTCTTCGTGAACATCCGGCCATAATAACACTACTTCTCGGAACGGGATCTCGTGTCTTGGCTTGGCCCGTGGTGGGTTCGAGGATCATGCGATGGCGGGCACAGTCGAAAATGACCCGAAACTTGCTCAAGTCCCCACCGCCCAGGATACCCGCGATGCGATGCCCGGCCATCACGCCGCCATGCGCGTTAGAGAATGCAACGACTAGCGCACGCACTTCGCGTAGGCGGCGTCCCAAAAGTTCCAGTCGCCGCTGACGCCGGCATTGAAGCCGGTGAAACCGTCGTCGAAATTCAGGCCCCAAGACGCCGTGGTACTGTTGCGTTGGTGGTGCGAGGCCCAGTACCAATTGTTGGAGCGGGCGCCGTACTTCGTGTTGGGAAACATGGTGCGGTTGATAGCCGGTGCGACCTGATTCTCGTCGACCAGCGTGGCCAACTCGCGAACCGTGGGCAGGCGCCAGGTGTTTCCGCCCAGGGTCAAGGCGGCGCAGTACTGAACCGCCGCATCCCAAGTGATGAGTCCCGAGGCAGCGCCGTCGCGTTGCCAGATGAGCTTGGTGTAGTTGTCTTGAACCTCGTCGGTCGAGATCGCGGTGTACTGGTTTGCCGGCGGCACGGCCGGGTCGCTGAACCCCTCGCCCGTGCCATTGCCGCGCACGCAGCGCACCCGTGACAGGGTAGCAGCCGATAGCGCATTGCTGACAATGCCGTCGCCCATATTGAATGACCAGGCAAAGTCCTTGCCCGCGCCGGCGCCTATCTGCTTCACCGTCAAGATCCAATTGGACCCGGTCTTGTGGAAACCGCTTGCGCTGGTGAAAGCCGCGTCGGTGGCGGGGCTTCTCGTCCAGTCCATAATCGAGCTCATCTCGACGCGGGTGGGAACGCGCCAGTCGGAGAATCCGCCCAAGGTTACAGTGGCACAGTAGGCGATCGCATCGGTGACCGTGTAGGTCGTCGTGGATGTCACCTGCTGCCAGTCGAGGCAGGTCACGTTGTCGTGGACCATGCCGTTGGCCGTGGTGTAGCTCGCGGTGTTGGGGCCGTTGCCGGCAGGGTTGGGCATGGGCCAGCAGGCCCATTTGTGGCTGCCGCACGTCGAGACACAGGTGCCGGCACCGCCACCGCCCGTGGCGCCGCCGGTTCCTGGCGCAACTCCGCCGGTTCCTGTTGCTCCCCCGGTTGCTGCAATACCACCGCCGCTCGCTTTGCCCCCGCTGCCAGCCCCGGCAGATCCGCCCACGGCGACGGTTCCCCCGGTGCCACTCGTGACGCCAGCCTGCCCGCCGGCACCGCCCGAGCCCGCGCTACCGCCAAACCCGACGACGCCGCCCGAGACAACCGCACCGCCGGTCACTGCAGCGCCGCCCGAGCCCATAACACCGCCGGTTCCGACAACACCACCCGAACGTGCGACACCGCCCACGCCGGTAACACCGCCCGAACGTGCGACACCACCCACGCCGGCAACACCACCTGAGGCGATGGTACCGCTTCCTCCGCTGCCCACACCGCCGCCACTGCCCACTTGCCCATTCCCACCCTCGCCTCCACTTCCCGATGGACCACCCTTGGCCGACGACGAGCATTGGGCGAGTACGCACAACCATGCCAGCCCCAAGACCAGCGAAGCCGGACGCGAATCAACTTTCAGCGGTGAAATGAACATGGGGCGCTCCTTGCGTTGCGACAGCGAGTCAAGGGAGACAGTGTTCGATGATCGGCGTTCCACCGAAGATGGTCCCATGGCGACCGGCAAGTATCAAATGGATCTCTGGCCGTCTTGGCAGCTGCGCACGCTACCAAGGCACGGCGGCCAAACAGATCGTCCACTTGACCATAGAGCGAGCGCACCACCTCGGGCGCTATCGTGCTAGCTTGCGGAGCAGCTGCCGCAAGGCACTTGACGACCACCGGAAGGAGAGCGCATGGACTACCCGCAGCCGCCCGGATTCCCGCACCTGCCAAGCCCACCCCACTCAGAAATCCCCCCGTTGCCGCCCATGAACTTCAGCCCGCCGTCGAAGATGCCCTGGGTGCTCGCCGCGGCGGTGGCTGGTGTCGCCGCGCTCGGAGCCATCTGGGGCTACGGCGAGCGCGCCCGGCTGACCGCCAAAATCGAGAAAGCCATCGCCACGGCCCACGCAGCCAAGACAGCGGCCCAAACCCTCGATCAACAACTGGCCGCGCTGCAATCCGAGAAGGAAGCTCTGGAGGCCGACAAGGAGGCCCTGGCCACCGCGCGAGACAACCTTGCCAAGAGCGTCGAAGAAAAATCGAGCGAGCTCGCCACCCTGAAGGGCACGACCGACGCGCTCAAGGAGAAGATGAAGGACGAGATCGCCAAGGGCGACATTCAACTGACGGAGGATGGGGGCAAACTACGCGTCGGGCTGGTGGACAAAATCCTGTTCGACTCGGGCGAGGCTTCCATTTCCAAGCGTGGCGAGGGCGTGCTCGAGCGCGTGGGCGCGGTGCTAGCCAGCATCGAGGACAGGCACATCCAAGTTTCTGGCCACACCGACAACACGCCTATCTCGGACAAGCTGAAGGTGCAGTTCCCCACCAACTGGGAACTCTCGGTGGCGCGCGCAACCAACGTCGTGCGCTTTCTGCAAGACAAGGCCAAGGTTCCGCCCGATCGCCTGGTCGCCAGCGGCTACGGCGAATACGAGCCCATCGCCAGCAATCGGACTTCCGCCGGGCGCGCGAAGAACCGGCGCATCGAGCTCTTGCTGACACCGTCGCTAGCGCCCAAGCGGATTTCAAAGTCCGCGCTCAAGGAAAGGCACGAGCCAGAGAAGAAGCACAAACACCACAAGAAGCACAAGTAGGGCGCACCGGCGCCTGAAGCATTCTTGTCGAGCGTCGAAACGCCCGCACTTCCCCTGCCACTAGTGCCGTCCGCCAGAAGATCGGCCATCAGTTGGCGGACGAGGCGTCCGTCCGGCAAGGCGCGACGAGGGCGCATACTTGACGTATGTAACCGAGGAGCAACGCAGCCGGACGGGATGGATCGTCTGCCAAATGCTGGTTGAAATTCTGGCGGACGGCACTAGGGCCTCCTCCGGTTTGAGACGAAGGCCCGCCGCCCGCTTGCGTCGAGGCACCTCCTTTTCCGAATGAGCCGCAGACCGCTTCTGTGCCACTACTAGATTGGCCATATCTAGGCTAGAGTTCGTTCGCTGGGTGCGTCCCAAGGCAGGCATGGTCTGACCTGGCGTTCCTGGCCACATCGTTTTGCCTGGAAATCACAGCGTAGGAGAGTCGCGATGAGAAACATCCCAAAAACCGCATTTCAGAGCCTGCTTGCTGCTTCCGCCCTGGCGATCGCGTTGAGTCCCCTTGGTTGCAACTCCGGATCCGCGGGAACGACGCACCCTGGAACTGGCGGCGCGACCACCAACCCGTCTAGCTCAGGTGGTTCGACTCTCACCGGCGGAACGACAAGCCAAGGAGGGACCGGCGGATCCTCGTCTGCTGGAACAGGCGGAAAAGCATCAACCGGGGGCGCACCCGTGACAGGTGGCGCACCCGTGACGGGTGGCGTATCCACGACCGCGGGCGTGCCCGCGACTGGCGGCACACCCATGACGGGTGGCGCAGTCGTGGCCGGCGGTGCAGTGGGATCAGGGGGAATCACCGCAAATGGTGGTGCCAAGGCGACCGGCGGCGCACCCGCGACCGGCGGCGCACCTGCGACTGGCGCCACGCCAGCGTCGGGTGGTACATCCGCGGCCGGCGGCACTTCTCCGGCGGGCGGTGCTTCGGCGACCGGCGGCACCAAGGCAACCGGTGGCACCAAGGCGACTGGTGGCACGCCTTCATCCGACGGCGGCACGGGAACCATGAATAACCCCGTCCTGGTCAGCACCTTCGATATCAGCAAGTTCGTCGGCACGCCCGGGCTGCGGCTCGGCGACATCAACGGCGACGGCAAGATGGAAATCGTCATCGGTCAGCCGATGCCCCAGCCAGGCGCCTACACGCCCCAGATGGTTGTTTGCGTCACCGCCTACGACCTCAAGGGCAAGCAGCTTTGGCAATACGGCACGCCTGGGACTTCCCATGGCGCCAGCTCGGACATTCCGATTCAGGTCTACGACATGGATGGCGACGGCAAGTCCGAGGTCTTCGCCAACATGAGCACGACCGAGATGACTGTTCTCGACGGAACGACCGGAACCGTGCTGCGCAAGATTCCCCTGCCCCAAGACGGCTCAAACGATTCCATCGCCTTCGCCAATCTGCGCGGCAAGGGCTGGCCGCAGGACATCCTGGTCAAGACACGCTACTCCCAAAACTGGGCGATTGTCGGCATCGACGACAACACCACCACACCTCCGACCAAGGCCGGCACATTGCTGTGGCATCATCAGTTCCTTCCCAGCGATTCGTCCGGGTCCGATCGTGGCACTGGGCACTATCCACTGGTCTACGATTGGAACGGCGATGGCAAGGATGAGGTCATGGCTGGCTACTTCTTCTTGCAGAGCGACGGCACGCAGGTGTGGACCACGAACACCACTTCGAAACCGGAACTCACCATGCACGCCGACTGCCTGGCCACTGCCGATGTCGACGGCGATCCCAGCAACGGATACGAAATCGTCGTCGGCGGCAACGTGGCCGCCATGTTCCACTGGAAAGACGGCAGCCAGATCTGGGAGGACACCAACACGGTCGAAGACCAGCAAATGGGAATCGGCGAATACCGTTCGGACTCTCCGGGTCTCGAAGTGGTCCTGCTTGATCGTATCGGACCACGAACGGCGCAAGGTCATGATTCCAACGTGCTTCTGTCCTCAACAGACAAGCTTCTCTGGAAGGAAACGCGGACGGATTTCGGCTGGATCAGCGTGACCGAAAACATGAACAACTGGCTGGGCGATGGCAGCGATCTTATTTTGTCCTATCACCGCGGCGGTCAGACGCCCGCGACGCTTTACGACGGCTACGACAAGGTGGTCGCCCAATTCCCACACACTGGCAACCTGGTCGACAACGTTCAGCACGCCAACCTGTGCGGCGACGACAAGGAAGAGGTCCTGGTCTACAACGAGTCGAGCGTCTGGATCTACGCCAATGGTGGCTGCAATCTCGACGATCCGCCCCAACATCCCAGCATCCCGCAGCAGTACCACGTGTACAACTTCAGCGAATACTCGGGTTGGATCACACCCGACGTGAAGTTCTATACGTCGGGACAGAAACAGTAGGTTATTTGCTCACACCTGCCCGGTATGGAGGCATCGCAGACAGCGAGAATGTTGCCGGGATAGCCAGAGGAGTTCCTAACGCGGTCTACTTCGCTATAATCCGCGGAAAGGGATCTCCATGATGACCATCCGGACCCGTCGATGCCTCTTATTTGCGCTTCTGGCAGTGCCCCTTTTCGCCCTCGACTGTAATAACAGCACAGGCGGCAAAGGCGGCAGCACAACCGGCGGCGCGACCGGAACCGGCGGTACTACCGGAACCGGCGGCGCTCGCGCTTCCGGCGGTGCTAGCGCCACGGGCGGTCTGGCCAACGCTGGTGGCGCGACCGGAACCGGCGGCGGCACCCCCCTTGGCGGCGCGACTGCCACAGGGGGCGGAACCGTCACAGGTGGGTCCATCAATGTGGGCGGGGCAGCCATCACAGGTGGTGCGGTCACCACAGGGGGCACAGCCGGCGCTGGAGGAGTTACCAGGGCCGGCGGCGCAACGGGTACGGGAGGCGTGATCCGATCTGGTGGCACAACGACGAATGCGGGCGGAGTGGCGATAGGCGGTGGCAGCGCAGGTGTGACCGGAACAGGTGGTGCGACCCTCAGTGGCGGTACCACTAGCAACGCCGGCACAACTGGCAGCGGAGGTGCTAGCAGCGGCGGAGCCGGAGGTAGTTCGACCGTCTCCGGTCGCCGTGAAATGGAAAGCCTGGACCGCGGCGTGATCGCCCTCAGCCAGGGCGGCGGCAAGGTCTACGTTGGCTGGCGATTGTTCGGAACCGATCCCGGAACCATTGCGTTCAACCTTTACCGTTCCTCAGGTGGCGCCGCGGAGGTCAAGCTGAATGCCGCACCCATCACAGCCACCACCGACTACGCGGACAGCGGCGTCGATCTGACCAAGTCCAATGCCTACTTCGTCAAGGCCGTCATCGGCGGCGCCGAACAAGCCGCCAGCGCGGCCTATACCTTGCCCGCCAATGCCCCTGCACAACAGTTCATTTCAATTCCATTGCGCGACGGCGGCCTCAACTACGCGCAAGCCAACGTCGGCGATCTGGACGGGGACGGGCAATACGAATTGGTGGTCAAGTGGAGCGAATCGGCCAACGTGGATCCCGGCAGCCACACGACCGCCACCGCCATCGTCCACGTGGACGCCTACAAGTTGAACGGAACCTTCCTCTGGCGCGTGGATTTGGGATGGAATCTGGAATCCGGAAGCGACTTCACGCCCTTGTTGGTCTACGACGTCGACGGCGACGGCAAGGCCGAGGTCATCACCAAGACCGCGGAAGGCACCAAGGACGGCACGGGCGTCACCATCGGCGACACAGACGGTGACGGCAAGACGGACTATCGCAACTCGGATGGCCGTGTACTCAGTGGTCCAGAATTCATGTCCATCTACCGCGGCACCGACGGCAAAGAGCTGGCCCGCACGCCCTGGATCGCCCGCGGCAACGTCAGCGATTGGGGCGACAGCACAGGCAACCGCAGCTGCCGCCATCAAATGGGCATCGCGTACTTCGACGGCGCGCATCCCAGCATCATCATGTCGCGTGGCGTGTACGCGTATCAGGTCGTCGAAGCCTACGATTTCCGGGCTGGCGCGCTTTCCAAGCTGTGGAGTTGGAACAACGGCGGCAAGGGCCAATCCGGCGAGTGGAATTCCTCGGCCCAGTGCTTGCGCATGGGCGATGCCAATGGCGACGGCTACGACGAAGTCCTCAAGGGTCCGCTGGTACTCGATCGCGCCGGCAAGATCCTGTGGGATCAGAAACTGATCAAGGGCCATGGCGACTACTTCCACATGGGGGTCTTGAATCCCGCCCGAAGCGGAATGCAGATTTTCCGAATTCTGGAAGCCGGTCAGGCCAACGGCGTGGCTATGCTCGATGCCGCTACGGGAACCGTCCTTTGGGGCAAGACCACCGCGGGCGACGCAGGCCGTGGCTACTGTGGGCACATCGATACGCGCTACAAAGGCGCGCAATGCTGGGCCGGACAAATCAACGACGACCTCTTGAACTACGACGGCACCGTGCTTTGCGCCGGTAGTGGCCCATCCGTCAACAACAACTGGGCTCCCATCTGGTGGGAGGGCGGAGTGGTCCGCTCCATCACCAACGAATTCACCGGCGACGATGGCGTGCACATTTCGCGCTGGAACAACACGAGCTGTGACGTCACCGAGCTGATGAAGACAGGTTCGGGAACCAGGATTACCCAAACCATCGCCGACATTCTCGGCGACTGGCGCGAGGAATTGGTCATCGGCCTGCCCAACGAGATCCGCGTCTATTCAACGACGATCCCAGCCACCAACCGGCTCTACACGCTAATGCACAACCCTCTCTATCGTCTTAACGTGGGACAATCGGCCCAGCGCAATTTTGGTACTTCCATGCCCGACTACTATATCGGCACCGGCATGACGACTCCGCCGGCGCCAGATATCAAACTCGTGGGGCCGCCCCACTAGAACCTACAGATTTTCGATCTTCTTGAAGCGCGGAACCAGCAACTTCATCACTGACCAAGCAACGACGTAGGCGATCGCGCAAAAGCTGAACATGATCGCGTACGAGGTGGTCATCTCGGACAGCACCAGCCGCGTCTGCAACTGCTTGAGTTGAATGAACGCCTCGGCGTTGATGGACTGCAACTGGACAACGACTTCCCTGGGCAGGCTGCCGAGCTCGGCCTTGTTCAGATCGATGGCGCTGCCGTGCTTGTTGATCAGGTGCAAAGAGAGAATCTGGTCGAGATACTCGCCGAGCGTGCCAGCCTTCGCCTCCGTCCAGGTCTTGGCAATGCCGGTTTGCCGGTAGGCATCGAAAAGCCAGCCACCCGACTTGTTGACCAAGATGCCGCCCAGGCCGCCAAACATTCCGCCGATGCCTATGACCGAAGCCACGGCCCGCTTCGGAAACATATCGGAGACTGTGGTGAAGAGGTTGGCCGACCAGGCTTGGTGCGCGGAGGCGCCGACGCCGATGAGCAACACCGGCACCCAGTAGCTGTAGCCGCCCAGGGGCTGGGACAGCAGCACCACGAGAGGGAACAGGGCAATCACGAACATCGCCCGCATGCGGCCCGCATACGGCTCATAGCCGCGATTGATGAAGAACATCGGGAACCAGCCGCCGCAAATGCTCCCGATGCAGGTCATGGTGTAGAGCACGGCGATGGGCACCGCGATCTGCGTCCCCGTCATCGCATACTGTGCCTTCAGATACGCCGGCAGCCAGAAAAGGAAAAACCACCACACGCCGTCGGTCATGAACTTGCCAAAAGCAAAGGCCCAGGTCTGGCGAAACGTCAGCAGCTTCCCCCATTCGACATACCATGGGGCCTTGGCTTTGCCGGAGGCGATGTCGGCTGCCTTTGCCTCGGCAGCTTTCGCGTCGGCGACCTGTTCGTCCGCGTCGCTGTGAATATAGTCGAACTCCACCTTGCTCAACCGCTTCTGCTTCGCCGGCGCGGCATAGAGCCAGAACCAGAAGACGAGCCAAAGGAAGCCGATCCCGCCCACGATGATAAACGCCCCTTGCCAGCCGAAGTGTTTGGCAATCCAAGGCACCGTGAGGGGGGCCAGGATTGCGCCCACGTTGGCGCCAGAATTGAAGATCCCTGTCGCCAGAGAACGTTCGCGCTTGGGAAACCACTCGGCGGTCGTCTTGATGGCAGCCGGAAAGTTGCCCGACTCGCCGAATCCGAGCACACCGCGGGCGAACATGAACCCGCCCGTTCCCCTGGCCAGCGCGTGCAAGAGCGCGCCGACGGACCAGACGATCAGGGCCCAGGCAAAACCCGCCTTCGTGCCCAGCCAGTCGATGATACGACCAGCGAACAACATCGAAATCGCATACACGAACTGGAACACCATCACGATGTTGGCGTAGTCCGTGTCGCTCCAGTTGAACTCGATCTCCAGGTCGGCCTTCAGCAGGCTCAGGACCTGGCGGTCCAGGTAGTTGACCGTCGTGGCGAAGAAGAGCAAGGCACAAATCGTCCATCGGTACTTGCCGAGCTTTTCGTTGATTTGGCTAAAGTTTTTCATGGGCATGGACTGGGGGGTTAGGGGTAAGGTCCGAAGGGCAAAGGCTTCGGCACAAGCGCTAGCGCTGAATTCTCGCGGATCCGCCCTTGGCGAATGCTTTCACTTGCTCCAGGGTGACCATCGTGGTGTCGCCTGGGGTCGTGGTCAGAAGCGCGCCATGCGCCCAGCCGAGCTTCAGCGCTTCTTCAGGCGATTCGCCGGACAAGAGGCCGTAGAAAAGTCCGCTGGCGAAACCGTCGCCGCCGCCCACACGATCGTGGACGTCGAGATCGCAGGTCGGCGAAGTGTAGGTTTTTCCATTCACCCAGCCCACGGCGCCCCAGGCGTGGCGATTGGTCGAGTGGACTTCACGCAGGGTGGTGACCACGACCTTCACCTGTGGGAATCTCGACGTCACTTTGTCGATCATCGAGAAGAACGCGCTCGAATCGAGCTTGGACTTCTTCTCGACATCCTGGCCCGAAATCCCCAGGCCTTTCTGCAGATCCTCTTCGTTGCCCACCAGAACGTCGGCATTGGCGACGATGCGCGAAACCACCTCGACGGCCTTCTGCTGACCGCCCCAGATGTTCCACAGCTTCTCGCGAAAGTTGAGATCGAAGCTACAGATGGCGCCCGCCTGTTTGGCGGCCTTCATGCCCTCGATGATGGTCTCGCCCGTCGTCTCGGACAGCGAGGCGAAGATACCGCCGCTGTGAAACCAGCGGATGCCGTCCTTGAAGATCGCGGCCCAGTCGAAGTCGCCCGGCTTGAGCTGCGCGGCTGCCTCGTTGCTGCGGTTGTAGAACACCACCGGGGCTCGCACGCCCAAGCCGCGATCGCTGTACACCGTCGCCATGTTGGGGCCGTTCACGCCGTTGTGCTTGAAGCGCTTGTAGAACGGGGTCACGCCCATGGCCCTGACCCGCTCGTGGATCATCTCACCGATGGGATAGTCGACCATCGCCGTGGCGACTCCCGTGTTCAGGCGGAAACAATCCGACAGGTTCGCCGCCGCGTTGAACTCGCCGCCGCTGACGTGGATCTGGCAGGTATTCGCCTTGCGCCAGGGAATGATGCCGGGATCCAACCGGTGCACCAGGGCACCAATGGAAAGGAAATCGAGGCCACCCGCGGGTCGAATGTTCAAACCGTTGCTCATGTCGAATCGTCGCTCCTTAGATCACTAGGGGTCCGCTAGGCGGGGCCACCACCGGCCCCGTCCTTCAATCGATACAGAACCTGTCCTGCTTCCTCGACGACAAGGGTGTCCTCATCTTCCTTCCATCGTTCGATATCGATAGCGCTGACGTCGCGATAGGCGAGGTTGATGCTTTCACAGGTTTCCTTGGCAATGCTGGTGGCCAGGGTCACCGTGACGCGCGGGATTTCGGTGCCATTCTCGAACGTACCGATGCCCTTGACGTTGGTGGAATGCGCGAGAATCAGCTTCGATTCGTGGGCGAAGCGATCCCACTGTTTCACGAAGTAGTCGCGCACGTGATAACCGACGCGCGCGATGTCCTTGCCGTGCATGAACGAGATGGCTTTCACGTGCGGCCCGTGAATGACGAGTTCGCCGCCATCCGCCACCACCGGCTCAAGCTTGTACATCGCCTTGCCCGCGACCCACACCTCCTCGTAGATTGGCGGCGTCAGCCCAAGCACGCGCTTGACCGGTTTGTCGAGGTACTTGATGTGCAGTTGCGAAGAATAGTCGGCCGCCTGGGACCAGGCTTCCTCGGGCGCGCCGGCGAACAGGCAAGCCAATTGATGGTGGTCGTCCACGGCGAAGGCGAAGCAGGTCCGCGGTGTCTTGAGAAACTGGACGACGCGATCGATCACCCGACGGGTCGGCGTGTCCTTAACGCCATTGACCACCGGATTGGTAATCACGGCCGCCAGCCAGTGGAACTTCTCGACCACGTCGAGGCCCGCAATGCCAGGGAAGAAATACTTGTTGCCACCGGCGAAACCCATCGCCTCGTGGGGAACCACGGGCGAAACAATCAGAATGTGGTCGTACTCGGTAGCCTTGCGATTGATGGTGACGGGGATGTCCTGCGAAAACAGGCCTTGGGTGAGCTGCGCGACTTCCTCGCCGGGCAAGGTTCCCAGCGAGACCAGCTCGTCGAGCTTGTGGTGTTCGTGATTGAAGAAGCGCACCTTGGGGTACTTCTGCGCGTGCTCGGACGCCGTCAGCCCGGTGTGGCGGTAGAGCCGCTCGGGCTCCATCGCCGCGTGTGTGCCGGTTGCCACCATGTAGTCTAGGACGCTCACACGCGACTGAAGCAGGTCGCTTAGGACGTGGAAGAAAAGGTCGATGGGCGCATGCCGCGTGTGATCGGGAATGAGCACGAGAACCCTTTTTCCATCGAGCGGCAGATCGGTGACAGTCGCCTCGCAGATGTCTTTCACATCCTTGGCCGTGAGCCGTTTCTCCATCGATCCGTAGCCGAAAAGCCTGGTCATGCCTCAACCCTTCTCTCGAAAGCAGCCAGCAGAACTTACGCCGTCCATTGCGTGTGGAACTTTCCTTCCTTATCGACGCGCTGGTAGGTGTGCGCGCCGAAATAGTCGCGCTGGGCTTGCAGCAGATTCGCCGGCAGCACCGCCGAGCGGTAGCCGTCGTAGTACGCCAGCGCGCTCATGAACGCCGGAACTGCGATCCCGTTCTCAGCCGCCAAGGCGACCACCTTGCGCCAGTCCTGTTGGTAGGAAGTCAGCACACCGGTGAAATAGGGATCCATGAGCAGATTGGCAAGCGCCGGGTTGCGTGCGTAGGCCTCTTTGATCTTGCCGAGGAACTGCGCCCGAATGATGCAACCAGCCCGCCACAGCGACGAGATGGTTCCGAACTGCAGATTCCAGTGGTGCTCTTGATCCGCGGTACGCAAGAGCTGGAACCCCTGCGCGTAAGAGCAGATCTTCGAACTGAACAGTGCCCTCCGGATCATCTCGATGAATTCTGACTTGTTCCCGGTGAACTTCGGCGTCGGCCCGGCAAGCACGGTGGACGCCGCCACGCGCTCTTTCTTGATCGCGCTCAGGGTACGCGCAAACACGGCATCGGCGATGGTTGGCGCAGGAACGCCCAAATCGAGTGAGACCTGGCTGGTCCACTTGCCCGTGCCCTTCTGTTCGGCCGTGTCCAAGATGACCTCGACCATCGGCTTGCCGGTTTCGGGATCCTTCTTGGCTAGTATCTCGGCGGTAATCGATACCAGATAGCTGCTCAGCTCGCCCTTGTTCCAATCGGCAAACACCCGGCTCATTTCGTCCGCCGACAGCCCAAGCATCCGCTGCATGAGAAAGAAAGCCTCGCAGATCATCTGCATGTCGGCGTACTCGATGCCGTTGTGAACCATCTTCACGAAATGGCCGGCGCCGCCGCTGCCGATCCACTCGCAACAGGGCGCACCGTCCTCGGCCTTGGCAGCAATGGCCTGCAAGATCGGCTTGACCAACGGCCATGCCTCGGGATTTCCGCCTGGCATAATGGCAGGACCACGCAAGGCGCCTTCTTCGCCACCGCTGACGCCCGTGCCGATGTAGTAGATCCCCGTGCCTTGCAGCTCTTTGATTCGGCGATCGGTGTCGACGAACAGCGTATTGCCACCGTCGATCAAAAGATCGCCGGCCTGCAAACGCGGGCGCAGGTCGGCGATGACCGCGTCCACGGGCTTGCCCGCGGGAACCATCATCAGTATCCGGCGCGGAACTTCCAAATTGTCGACGAACTCAGCCACCGTGCGCGCGGCCACGACCTTCTTGCCCTGGGTTCGCGCCGCGAAATTGTCGACCTTCTTGGGATCGAGATCGAACCCCGCCACCGAGAAGCCGTGGCTTTCGATATTGAGGGCGAGGTTCTCACCCATCACTCCAAGACCTACCATTCCAAAATTCTGCTTTGGCATGTCGCTATTTATACCCCGCTGAAGGCAGAGAAGCCGCCGTCGATGGGAACCACGACGCCGGTCACGAACTGGGACGCGGGCGACAGCAGCCACAGCGTCGCGCCCACGAGATCCTCGGGCGTGCCAAACCGTGCCATGGGCGTGTGGTCAATGATCTTGTTGCCTCGCGCTGTCAATGCGCCGGTGGCTTTGTCCGTCAGCAAGAAACGATTCTGATCGGTCAGGAAGAATCCAGGCGCGATGGCGTTGACGCGAATGTTCGGCGAATACTCTTGCGCCAGATGCACCGCGAGCCACTGGGTGAAATTGCTCACCGCCGCCTTGGCCGCGGAGTAGGCAGGAATCCTGGTCAACGGCCGAAACGCGTTCATCGACGAAACGTTCAGGATGACGCCTTCCTTCTGCTTGGCCATGATGCGAGCAAAAACCTGACTGGGCAGAATGGTTCCCTGCAGGTTCAGGTTCGATACGAATTGCAGGGCATCGGCCGGAATGTCGAAAAAACTTTGCTCGGGATTGGTGGTGGCCTTCGGGTTGTTTCCACCCGCGCCGTTGATAAGGCCGTCGAGCTTGCCGTAGTCTGCGATGATGGCGTCGGCGGCCTTCTCAATCGCCGGCTTGTCGAGCACATCGATGAACACCGCCTTGTGCTTGCCCTTGGTGCCGACCAACGTGGCGATGGTTTTCTCGGCGAGTCCTACATCGCGGTCCAAAACCACCACATTCGCGTTGCAGCCGGCCAATGCCCGGGCCAACTCGCCGCACAGCACACCGCCGCCGCCGGTAATAGCAATCGTCTTTCCACTGAAATCGTAAGCGCTGAGAAAGTTTCTAAAATCCATCGTTGCTCCTGATTGTCAAATCGTCTGCGTGGTCTACTGATTAAGTCCGAGAAATAGCGGCTCAATGTGGCGCTTAAGAATATTGCTTGTCACGTGTGCCTCGATGCTTTCGCGATTGGCCTTGAGCAGTTCCAAGTATTGCGCCTGCTTCTCGGCGGCCAGGCGAAAACTGATGTGCACCATCTGACGGAAGTGGATGTTGTACCGTTTATGGGCCTGGTTGTGTTCGAGCGCCTCGACATACTCCTGCGCCGAGAAGGCATCAACCGCCTCTGGCGTGGGGAGCGCCTGCCGATCGATAGCGATGACCGTCAGATAGGGCTTGGCCATTTCGTCGTAGCGGCCAAGCGCTTCGCGGTAAAGCGCTTTCGCGAAGGCGAGACCGTCGCCTCCGGATGCCGCCAGCCCAATGACCTCCTCCAGCCAAGTTGTGCCAGCCGTCTTCAGGTGCAGCCCGGCATCCGCCTTCTTGATCGCCCGGTGCATGATCGGATACAGCGAAAACTTGTCGCTGCCCGAGTGGATGCTCAGCTTCAGCGATTCCGGCAGTCCGAAAGTCTTCTTGGCGAACGCAAGCACGGCAAGGTCTTCCTCGAATTCCCGCGCGAAGCGCTGGATATCACCCACGTAGTCGATCCCTTTCAGGAACTCCCCGGTGAACTTGGGTGCAACCGTGGCCACGGGAATGCCCTCGCGGGCCGCCGCGGCCAGGATGAAAAATAACTCGGCGGGCGTTTGCGGCGTGTTGGCTTCGTCGAACGAGACCTCGGTGACGAAATTTCCCTCGCCCTTGTGCTCGGCGATGTATCGGTAGACGCGTCCCGCTTCCGCGACGGCGAAGAGGTACCTGGCCGCGATCTCCTTCAGCGACGCCAGGCTCACGACCACGGGCTCGGCCACGCCCGGAATGCGTAGCGCGCCTGCGAAGCGCTCCATCTCGGCCACGTACTTGGCCATCGCACCGTCGCTGGCCGGCTTGCCTATGGCATCCGCGACATCGATAGTGAAGAAATCGCTAGCCCCGAGGAACTTGTCCACATTGGCGAGACCGATATGATCCGCGTCGACGAAATGCGGGTCCGTCCACTGGCACGACTTCACGGCAGCGTCGGCCTCGGCACGCACATCCTCGGGTCGCGTCCCGATCAAGGAATGCTCGCGGTTGGACTTGTTCCACACCGGTGCGATGGTGATTCCCCGAGCCTTGGCGGCTTGAAATGCCCGCAGCTGCGCAGGCCCTTCCAGGCCAAATCTGTCGCCGATCCCCATGGAGTACTTTGAAATGGTGGTCATGTTGTAGATCCGCAGTGGAGAGCCGGAACAAATCCGGCTCAGCTCTCTCACACGATGCAGTCGACGCAAGGCAAAGGCCTTTGATACTCACCACCGACTGTGCGACATAGATTCCTCTCGTGGAAGCGGTGGTGTCAAGGGTGAACATTGAGCGATTTTCTTGAGATTCGATGACCCGTTTTCCCGAGTACCGTACCCTGTGCTTGGCAGGTTTCTCACGAGTCGCGATCCCCTTCCTTCTGCGAACCCTGTGCGGTAGCCTTACCCAACCATGAAGCCATTCCTTGATGAAAACTTCTTGCTGAACAACAAGACGGCCGAACGCCTGTACCACGAATACGCCAAGGATCAGCCGATCATCGACTACCACTGCCACCTGCCCCCCAATCAGGTGGCGGCAAACCACCGTTTTGCCACGCTCACGCAAATCTGGTTGAATGGCGACCACTACAAATGGCGAGCGATGCGGTCGAATGGCGTTCCCGAGCGCTATTGCACCGGCGACGCAACCGACTGGGAAAAATTCGAGATGTGGGCCAGTACGGTGCCTTACACCCTTCGCAATCCGCTCTACCATTGGACCCACCTGGAGCTGAAAGATCCCTTTGGCGTCAGAGATAAATTGCTCAATCCAGCAACCGCGCGAGAGATCTACGACCATTGCAACCGCAAACTCGCGCAAGACGACTTCACGACGCAGGGTTTGCTCAAGCATTTCAATGTTCTGGTGGTCTGTTCCACCGACGATCCGGTGGACTCCCTGGACGCGCACCAGAAACACGCCGCGAACGCCGGTGCCACGACCAAGCTTTTGCCTACGTGGCGTCCTGACAAGGCCATGGCCGTGGCCGACCTCGATACTTGGAATGTTTGGGTGGACAAGCTCCAGGCGGTATCCGGCGTCGACATCGGGTCATTCGAAAACCTTCTGGCCGCCCTCGCGAAGCGGCAGGATTTCTTCCACCAAGTCGGCTGCCGAGTGAGCGACCACGGCCTCGACCAGATTTGCGCCGCCCCATACACCGCCAGGCAGATCCAGGTCATCTTCGCCAAGGCACGAGCCAAGCAGTCCCTTTCGCCCGTCGAGGAGTCCCAGTTTCGTTCGGCCATGCTGTATGAGTTTGCTGTTATGGATCATGCGCGCGGCTGGACGCAGCAGTTCCACCTGGGGGCCATGCGCAACAACAGCACGCGCATGATGCGCAGCTTGGGCCCCGATACCGGCTTCGATTCTATCGGCGACTATCCGCAGGCCACTGCCCTCAGTCGACTGCTGGACCGATTGGATTCCACCAATCAGCTTTGCAAGACCATCCTCTACAATCTCAATCCCGCAGACAACGAAGTCATCGCCACCATGCTGGGCAATTTCCAGGATGGGTCGTGCCCCGGAAAGATCCAGTTTGGATCGGCCTGGTGGTTCATGGATCAGAAAGACGGCATGGAGCGCCAGTTGAATGCCCTCTCCTCCCTCGGACTACTGTCGCGCTTCGTGGGCATGCTGACCGACTCGCGCAGCTTTCTGTCGTACTCGCGCCACGAGTACTTCCGCCGTCTTCTCTGCAACCTACTCGGCCAAGACGTGGAAAGGGGGCTCATTCCTCACGATATGGAGCTGCTGGGCAACATGGTGCGGGACATCTGCTTCCGCAACGCCCGCGCCTATTTCGGCTTCTTCCCCACGACCAAGTAGCTGGTAGAAAAGGCGAGGGCCACGTGCACCGCACGCGGCCCTCGTACTCTACCAAAACGACCTAGAAAAGACCGTCGACAGGATGTTCAGAGTTGGACGCCCGGAGACATTACCTCCGGGCGTCACTTCATCAGACACTTGAGCAGGCACACCGGATGTCTACAAAGGGATCCATATTCCCGTGTGTGGCGTCGCCGCAGTTCCAACCACAAATGTCATCCTCACACGTTGAGTTGGGTACTGTGTCGGTTCCGGCGGGCGACCATAAGTTCAAAGGGGAGTTTGGTTTCGCGCAAACGAAGTCAGCGGATGAGGAGAAGGCTGGATCAGTCGCGACGCAAATCATCATTCTTGTATACTGCTTTCCCAAATCCGCATTGACAGCGGACGTATTGTCAAACGTAGTCATGCAGCTCTGCACGCACACATCTTGTGTGGTGGAGCAACCTTGCAACGCATAAGCAAGGGCGCAATTATGCGCACACGCTTGGGCCAATGTCGTTATAGCCGTTCCGGTTGCGCCGCCGGTGCCCATCGCGCCGCCAGTGCCCATCGCGCCGCCAGCACCAGTAGCTCCGCCCGTTGCCGAAGCGCCACCCGTTGCCGAAGCGCCGCCAGTACCGGTAGTGCCGCTCGTGGTATTGCTGCCGCAGGAACAGACATAGCTGGCTACGCCCAATACTAGAACCAATGCTCCAACGTTGTTCTTGAACATGTTATCCCTCACTGAAAAGAATGTTAGCCGATCACGGCGTTTGTCGCAAGCGGCTTTCCCTGTAGGTTTTCCTGAAAATCACGAACCTCTGATTGAAGAACTTCCTAGCTGCGAAATTGGCACGATTACAGCATTCCGGGCCTACTGCAAGACGCGGACGAGCGCTGCGCTCGCGGCTGGGACATACACTGAAACGGTGTTTCCCGAGACTGTCTGAATGTAAGGTGCATTGCGAGGCCAATCGCCCGCCACCGAGACCTGGGCGCCAGCAAGGGTCACGCTGCCTGCCGCCGCCGTCAAACTACCAGCGGGCGTCCCCTGCAGATAGATCGCGCTCGCGCTGCTCACCGAGGATCCCAGATCCACGGTAACACTGACGCCACTCGACGCGTTTCTGTTGTTGAGCACCACGCTGGTGAATCCGTCTGCCTTGATAGCCCACGCAGTGAAGTTTTGGGCGCTCGTGGTAACGGCCGCGGAAACCATCGAGCCTACGCCGGCTTGGGTGAAGAGAAGCATGCCGTAGTATTCCGGCTGAACCTGCACCACCACTCCGCCGTTCTCCTTGAGCGGCTCATAGTAGAAGGGAACCGTTCCATCCTGACCATTCTCGCCGTTATGAAAATTGATCCCGCTGCCGCCACGCTTGGCCACCTCGAACATGTAGTCGATCGCCCAGAGAGCCGAGATGAACGTGTCGCTTACGCCCTGCTGACCGTGACCGGAGCAGGTATTGTTTTCGTCCATGCGCCAGCCCGGGAGGCTGTTCTTTGTCGCCGCCGCCTGGATCGTATCGAAGATGTCGGTAAGTTGGGTCGTTGTTATCTGGAGGTTGGGCACCGAGCATCCCGACGAATTGGCCGCGGCAACGTAGGAGTGCTGCGACAGAAGGGCCAATTTGCCCGGATATTTTGCCGCTATGGTGTCGGCAAATGGCGCAGCGAACGTTACGTCAGCTTTACTGGTGCAGGCCGGGCCAACCAAGACAGTGCCTGGCGTGGCGAGGATGGCATTCGCGAAGCTCTCGTAAGAGGTTGTCTGGTAGGCCCAGGTGTCAAATTTGTCGGGCTCGTTGCCGATCTCGATTCCGACAATGCTTGACGGACACGCGTTCATGACATAGGCCGCCTCTGCTGAGGAGCCAGTCACGTCGCCCCTCTGGAAAGCGACGCCATAGATCGCTCTGCTGCCCGTCGCCGCCAGAAAGCTACAGAATTGGTCAACTCCGCCCGTTGTGACCTTCGTATTGAATGGCTGCCCGTTGGGCTGCGAAGGTGCGATCCCTGTGCCAGCCCAGGTGCAACGCTCGACATCGTTGGCTCCAATCCGCAGCATCGGAGAACCAAGGAGTTTGTAGAGCCCAATCATGTTCAAGTTGTTGCTGGTGAGCGAGCCGTTCATGATATGCGTCTTTTCGTAGCTGAACCCGGTGAAGTCGGCACCGATCGTCCCTACCGTGGTGCTGGGGTCCACGGTCACGGCGGCGGCGGTCCCCGTGCCCGTAGGACCGCCGGTCGCCGGCGTTCCCCACCCGAGTATCGTGGGCAAAGTTCCGCCCCCGGCGCTAGAGATTCCGCCCGCGCCGGTCGATGACCCTCCCGCGCCGGTCGAAGACCCACCTGCGCTGGTGGAGCCGCCGGTACTGGTCGCAATACCGCCCGTACCGCTCCCGCCAGCGCCTCCCCCCGAGCTAGTACTCGATCCACAACCGGACGTGAAGGCTACGGTGAGCAGCGCCGCGCCCGCGAGGACAGAGAGAGAGAGGGTCGATGATAGGCTCCTGCTATTCATGAAAATCTCCTTACTTCTTGCGGCTGTCTTGCAGATCTAGACGTGCATAGACCACCGACGGCCTCGACCGTGAGGCCATCGGCAGCTTTGATACGCGCTTCGGATTGGCGACTGTACGACCTGCCCAAAGGCTATCGGGAGAGCAGCCCGTTGGTGACGTTGACCGCAACGGATGTGACTTTGGCCGTGGCCGAGGTCAATCCTGGGCTGGACGCCGTCAGCGTGATGTCTCCGGCGGTCGTTTGCGAACGAATGAAGACGCGATTGATTCCGCCTTCGGTGTACAGATAGAGGTTGTTGGTCGAATTGGTCATGCTTTCGTTGACCCCGCCGCGCCAGGTTCCGGGACCGGTCACGGCGAAAGTAACCTTGGGCTCGCCACTTGGCGTGTTGTCTGTTGCTTTGGTGGTGGGGCCGTAGGTGGGAACCCGCAGTCCGTTTGCATCCACGACCTCGACGTCGAACATGGCCACGTCCTGACCGTTAGCCAGGAAACCGCCTGGAGCAGTCGTCGGCGTGAGCTTGATGGCGGCGACCGCGCCAGCAGTCGTTAGCGTGTGCGTGCAAACCTGCTTGCCGCTGGCGTCGTAGCCCACGGCCTTGATGTTGCCCGTAGCCCAGGTGATGTTCGGGAAGCTGTAGGTGTACCCATCTTTCGGAGTTGACGACTTCGTTTCCGTTCCGCCATTGATGCTCAATCCCACTGACGAGACGTTGTTCGCTACGACGTACACTGTCTTCTTGGTGCCCGCGGGATACGTCCAGTGCCCGATGATGTGGATATCAGGCTGCGTATTGCCCGCGACGCGGAACGCGTAGTAGGCCTCCTTGGGCAAACGCACCGCATCGACCTTACCACCCGCGCGGCAGACGGCAGAGCTATCCAAACGTCCGTCGGCGTTCTCGTCCGAGAAGTAAATTGAGGCGTAACCTGCGTAGAAAGAGGTTGCGGCATTCGTGTTGCGGATGGTCTCAACTTTCAGCCAGTCGTTGAGCCGGGCCACTTGCCCCGAGTCCGAAGAACCATCGCCCACCGTGAAGACCTCCGAAGTCTCGTTGTACGTGTCCAGAGTCCCTGGTATGAAGCCGCCAACGTGCGGGGGCGAGAACTCGTCCCAGATACCGCGCAAGGACTCATCGCGGAAATCTTCTTCTTCGATGATGGGACCCTTGTCCCGGAAACCGGTGGAGCAGCCACGGAAGATTGCACTGGTGGGGTTACTTCCATTGTACGCAACCATCGTGCCGTACCAATCGGCAGAGGCTTCGGCTCCCGTGTCTGGCGTGTCGCGGTCACCAACGCCGCGGCCACCATTTGGATCCCAGGTGTCTCTAAGCGCAGCCAGTGACGCCATCTGAGCGTCGGAAACAGTACCGTTGCCCGCCTCATACATGAAAGCGCTCGGATTGTTCCTCACGTAGATCATGGCGGATTGCATTACGGCCATCCTCGGCGTCCACTGGGCATCCGTCGGATTGGTCACCTCCTTGTCGGCGGCCGGCACAATGCTGATGATGCCGTACTTGTCACCCGATCTGAGGTCTGCAATCTGCGGCGTAACGTGCATCCAGCGAATGTAGTTGGCATTAGCGCCACGTGTCAGATTCGCGTGGTAGTCGTGCATCCAGTCCGGCACTGCCTGGCCGAGGCCTGCCCATGAATTGGTCGAGCGTTGGGCAAAGCCAAGCAGATACACAAACCGGCCGTTGACATAGACTCCGCCAGTACCTGCGCCTCCCCTAAATTCGACGTTGCGGAACCCCGTGGTCGTGCTCCTGCCATCGACCACGGTCCCGCCCACGGTAACCGTCGTTATGACATTGTAGAGATTCGGATACAAATCGCTCCACAGCTTCGCGCCCGTCACAGGTCCACTCGCCTTGAGCGTTGTGAACCCAGTCGTTGGCAGTGACGCCGCGGTTCCCGAGAATGAGGTCAGCGTGGTGCCCGTGGCTGCATCGACGACTTTGACGTTAAGAGTTGCGCTCGCCGCGCTGCCTGATTCGTTGCTCACCTCGGATTCAACATTGACCGTCAGATTCCCCGTATCGCCCTGCGGGGTGTTGTTGGTTATACTGGCGTAGCTGGTGCCGTAGATGTAAACGCCCTGCGTTTTCAGGTTTTGGTAGAGTGGATAGGTTTGGTAAATCTTGCCCGGCACGTGCAGCCAGACGTGCCCCACCAATCCTCCGAAGTCCGGGTTGGTGGCATTCGCGTTCCAGTACTCACCACCCCCGCTGTTGTCGACCTGAACCGCTAGAACGTTGTCGGTGGTCCCGTCAGCTTTGACATTCGCAGTGATATCGATGCCGCACGCTGAGACACCGTCGCTGAAGGTTCCAACCTGTGTTCCGTTGATATAGAACGTGGCCGATTCTCGGATCCGTTCGAACTCGACGATGAACTTGTTACCAGCAAATGTAGCAGGAACCTTGAAATGCTTGCGGTACCACACTGTTCCGGCGAACATACCGTGGTCCCCGCCGCTGTGGTTGATGAGAACTCTGAAGGAATCGATATCATTGTACGTATGCGGTGTGCTGACCGGACTCCAACCCGTCTCGCTGGCGGTGGTAGCCTGGGCCCCGCTTTGGTCCTGCTTGATGAACATCCAGCCCACGTCCATGCTGTACTCGGCTTCGCTCGCAGGACCGGGCGGGGTGCTGCCTCCCATCGGAGGCGGTTGGCTAAAACCACCTGCGCCATTGCCACCCTGGGGCGAGACGGTCTGACCGCCAGCGGTGACCACACCACCCGACGGACCTGTCTGCCCCCCGCTCGGCACGCCACCGCTGACTTGGCCGGCGGTGCTGCCACCGGATTTCACGGTTCCGCCGCCAGAAGCGCTGCCGCCATTGCCCGGCCCGGTTTGGCCGCCAGAAGCGCTGCCGCCATTGCCGCTCCCAGTTTGGCCACCAGAAGCGCTGCCGCCATTGCCCGGCCCGGTTTGGCCGCCGGTACTCCCGGGGCTCCCGGTTTTGGTCGAACTGGAGCAAGCAGAAGCCACAAGCGTCGCTGAGAACAGGATGGTCAAAAGGGGGCGTCGTTGCATGAGAACTCCTTCTAGACAACAAGGGGGATCAACCGAGTGAAACGGGTCATTCTTAACCCTCACAAAGAGGATAACTATCCGAAGCTGGGCAGTGGGGAGAGCGAAACCCGCTTAAGTTCCTGAAATCACGAGGTTGAAGCTCGTAGGTCTCGACTACAAATAGGCCTGTGGACCCCGTCGGCTCCTGCGCCCGGACATTTTGAAGAGTCTTTTCTGCGTCAGAGACCCCTTGCATCCTAGCAGGGCGTGCCTCGACCCCGCCGAGGTCGCCTTGTTCAGCTCACTCGTCAACGTCCCCACGGGAAGATCCTAGAGCATCACACGCCCGGCTCACTCGTCCCATTTGACGCCGGATGCGCGGACTGAGTATAAGGGGCGACAACGTAGACGATGAACGATGGAATGAGTTGCGCTGCGGGAATTTGCCCCGAAAGGACAGTCCGATCATGTTTCGAACTTCGTTGGCCATCCTGATCGCCGGTTCCAACCTACTCGTCGGGTCGGCAGCCGATGCACAATCGGACGACAAGACGCCCGCCGAATCGGCCGAGCAACCCTCGCAAGAGGCGCCGCCGTCCGTCGAGGCCGCCAGGGTTCCGTCCCAAGCTCTGACTCCCCCCGTACTTCTGCCGACCCGGGAAGAGTTCCCTCTCAATCCCGTCAATCCTTGGTTCGTGCGGCCTCCCTTCGTCCTGAAGGCGGGCGCCGAGGCCAATTGGAAGCTGACCTTCTACGGCTTTGCCGAGGCCGACGGAATGTGGGACTCCACCCGCAGTTTCAACGATGGATTGAACAACAACGTCATTGCCCACCCCCTGACACAGGCTGGTCGCAACCCGCGCTTGCAAACCACTATCCGAAATAGCCGGCTGGGATTCAAGGCAGAGACCCCGCCAATGGATGGCATTCGCTCGACGGGCTTGCTCGAGTTTGACTTGTTTGGCAATCAGCCAAGCATCAATAGCGGCGGTGGATCGCCCGGGCAGCCATCGGGCGCCGGTGCCACGACGGAGGGCGCGTATTTCAACAATGCCGCGTTCCGCGTCAGGCACGCTTACGTCAAAGTGGAAGACGACTACGTCAACGTCCTAGTGGGCCAAACGTACTATCTGCTGGGGTGGCAGAATTACTTCTTCGGCGCCTCGTGCGCCTTCCTCGGACTTCCCAATGAATTGTTCAATCGAACGGTGCAGCTTCGCCTGAGCCACACCTTCGCGTCGAATCCAGTCAACTTTGATATCGCGGCCGGGGCGTTCCGCCCTGTGCAGCGCGATTCTGGCGTGCCGGATGCGCAGGGCGGGGCGCGCCTGGCCTTCAACCGCTGGAAGGGAATCACGACCCCGGGCAGCGGCGGAACGGATGCGTTGCCAGCCGCCATCGGTGTGTCCGGTCTGGTACGCCAGTTCAAGGTCGACCCGTATGCACCGCTGCCGGCCACGCCCATACCTCTCATCGGGTGGGCACTCGCGGCCAACGTGCTTCTTCCCATTATTCCCGCGAGAGACGGCACGGACCGCGGAAACGCGCTGACACTAACGGGAGAGTTTGTGACGGGTACCGGCGATGCCGACCAGTACACAGGAATGACCGCGGGCGCGACCATGCCCAATGCGTACCCGTTGCCCCCCGGAACTCCGATCGACTATACGGGAACCTCGGTGCCGGATGGGCAGGGGGCAGCGCCTCTGGTCGGCCGTCCGTACACACCCAACATCGACCCCGGACTCGTGGCGTTCGATTCGAACGGCGTCCTTCACACCATCAATTGGCAGACGTTTGTCGTCGGCTTGCAGTACTACCTGCCCCCACGCGGGCGCATCTTCGTCAGCGGAAACTACAGTCAGGGAAAGTCCAACAACATCGCGAGTCTCTATCATCCCATTTCGCCCAGGCAGCCATGGGTCAATGCCTTGGGCGTATTCCAGACTTCGCGGTACGTGGACGGGAACATCTTCTTCGATGTAACCCCCGCGGTTCGCATGGGCCTTTCCTATCAACGTGTCGACCAGGAGTTGGCAGACGAGACGAAGGTCCACAACAATCGCTTCGAGATGACCTTCCTCTATTTCCTATAGGCCGGTACCCCGGGAGGCTGAACTATGCGAGTGCAAAGGAACGTGCGATTCTCATTCATTGTTGGCGTTGCGGCATTCATGGCAGCCACCAGCCTGTCATGCTACGAGCGCCCACAAGATTTTCAACCAGTCACCGATGGCGCCAAGCCGTGGACTCCCCCTAATGACCCGAACAACCCCTGGAATCCCCAGCCAGTTTGCGCAACTGGGTACTACGTCTCCATCGATAGTTGCCCGGGTTGCGCTGGAATCTCCTATGCCCTTTGCACCGGGGTCACATTCACCCAGTGCGTGTGCGGGGGTCCATTTTGGCCCGGTGTGCAGTGTCCGAAGTCGCTGGTTTGCTGTCCAAACGATTTTCCGCCGTTCAACTGGCTGGAGCTCAAAGGGTACTCTGGCCCTGGCTGGGCTGGCCTCAGCCCGGGTGCCGCCACACGCACCTGTCCTTGAGAGGGGGAAGGATCCTGGCAGCGTCGCTGCCCCCAGCGCGGCTAGCTAATTGTACAGCGCCCCCTCCTGGATCCAATCATGGATAAGTTGCAGCTGATCTGCGGGAAGTGAAGGTCCAGAGAACGTCACTGTCGAGGTCTGCACTAGTGGCGTGTCGCCTAAGTTGGTCGAGTAGTTAGTGCTGTCCGCCGGCATTTGGATCCCGCAAACGGTCGCCCCCGCGGGCAGCTGATCCTGATCCAAGAGCTTCAGGTACAGGATGCTAGCATCTGGCTGCCCCGGAACCACTCGCATTCCGATTGACCCGCAGGGCCCCATGCATGGCATGTTGACGAGGCTCCAGTACGCGCGCACGTGCGAGCTCAGGTCGAGGGCGCCGAACCGTATATCTACACCGTTGTAGTGACAGAAGTTATTGCTGCACTTTGGTTGGATGACCTCCGTGTAGACTTTCGTGAACGAGTTGGCAGACGACGGGGTATTCGAACCGCATCCTGCGCTGAGAACCGCGCAGGCGCAGAGTGCGAAAACCGCTGCCAGAACAGTGTGTCTCATCGATTCCTCCACGAGCCCATGTTTGATACTGGGCGATCAAGTTACAACGCCCTCCTGCCCATGACCACTGATTTCGGTCAGTCTAGCGCTGGTCAGTAGGCCCGCTGGCCTCTCCATACCAGCGGGATGGCGCGCCGGTTTGGTAGAGAGCGACTTGGGTCCGCAGGCGTTCGGCCAGCGCGGCCTTGCCTTGGGCGGTGGCTAGGCGCAACGCGCGCTCGCCCGTGGCGACGGCCTCGGGGAGCCGGCCGACTTCCGCATAGGCAGCCGCCAAGGTCGCGACGAATCCAGGATTCCTGCCGCCGGAGATCTGTTCCGCCCGAGCGGCCAGCTCGACCGCCTGGACGCCGTCCCGCACGGACGCGTCCGGGCTTGTCGCAAGAACCCAGGCCAGGCTGTCCAAGGCAGGCGCGAAGTCCGGGCGAATGTCCAGCGCCATTCTGTAGTGAGCGATGGCCTCGCGGGTTTCGCCCGCCTCGCGAAGAACGTCACCGAGGTTGAAGTGGGCGGCGGCATAGTCGGGGTGCAGTGCCAGGGCCTTTTGGTATTCGGCAGCGGCTTGCCGAAGTCGGCCCTTTTGCCAAAGAACATTCGCCAGATTGTTGTGGGCCTCGGCCTGGTCGGGATCTATTTCCAGCGACCTTTCGAGATGTTCCATCGCCCCATCCCACTCGCCCTTTTGGCCAAGCGCCCGCGCGAGGCTGTTGTGGGCCTCGACGTAGTGGGGGGCGATGTCCACCGCTCTTTGCAGATGGACTATCGCCTCGCCCACCTGCCCCTTCTCGCGCAGAGCGGCCCCAAGGTTGTACTGAGCCTTCGCGTAGGCAGGCTGGAGTTCCACCGCCATCCTGAAATGCGCCAGCGCCTCGTCCGACTGGCCTTGTTCGACGAGAAAGCCACCGAGATTGTTGTGGGCCCCCCACGAGTCCGCGTCGGTAGCCAGCACCGCCCGCCAGAAGGTTCCAGAATCGCGGTAGAGCTCGCTCTGCCTCCATGTCAACCCGGCCAGCCCAACCAGCATTGCACCTACCACCGCTGCGAGGACGTGGCGAGAGTACGGCCCGAGCCGCTGGTAGCCTTTGGCGATAGCGGCCGCAAGAAGTGCGATGGGGCCGATGATCGCGAAATACTGCCAATGATCGGCCACCAGGGAGAACTTCATGAAACCGATGTCCAGAAATCCCAACACGGGGGAGAGCATCACGACGAAGTAGAGGAAGCCCAGCAGCGGGGCCTTTCCCCAGGCTCGCCGGGTGCGCCAGCACGCAACAATAACGCTCGCGACCAGCAACCCTGGCAGGTAGGACCACCACTGTCCCCCGTCGATCTGCCAACGCGGATAGATCGACCGCAGTCCGAAAGGTAGAAGCGCTTTGTGCGCGTAGAACCAAATCGCCCATCCGGCGCCCGCCAGCCTGGCCCAGAAGCTGTCCGTTCGAACGAGGTCGGCTCCGATCGCTCGATGGGATTGAAACCAAAATGAAATCGATCCGATGAAAGCGGCCATGGCGAAGAAGGGCAGCACGCGAAGCACGTCAGAGCGCTTCACCCTGCCCCGTTGCCACCACGCGAGCCCAAGCAGAACGAACGGCATCGGCGCCACGACCGTCTTGCTCAGCAACGCCAGCAAGAAGGCGGCAAGCGCGAGACCGTACCAGCGCCACGAAGAAACGACGGACGAAGAAGACACGGACGACGGCCCGTGCACGCCCGCCGACGCAGTGGACGAGTCCGATCGCACGAAACACGACAGACTCGCAAGATAGAAAAGCATCGCCAGCACGTTCTTCCGCTCGGCGATCCAGGCAACGGATTCCACGTTGACCGGATGGACGGCAAAGATCGCCGCCGCCAACCAGGATCCAGGAATCTTCAGCCGCGCGAGCAGGCGCCACAAAAGCAGGGCGTCGAGGGCGTGCAGCAGCACGTTGACGCCGTGGTAGCCCATCGGGTTTTCGCCCCACAGCCGCCATTCGATCCACCACAAGGTCGACGTCACCGGGTAGTAGTCCACCGGCATCGTGCTGAACCAGAATCGCCACAAACCATCCGCCCGCCGAATCAGGGGGTTGTCCATGATGAAACTGCGATCGTCCCAAATGAGCCCCGCGTGCCAAACCGGCAGGTAGGCGAGGACCGTAGCAACCACCAGCAGCAGGGCCAGCCACCAGGTTCGCGTGGCGAGCTTCGGCGACGATTCCGTCACGACTCGTCGCCCAGCGAATCCGCCGCCGACCTTGCTTCTCCGCGCCGGATGATGGTCTTGCGAATGAAGTGCGGTCGCCGCTTGGTCTCTTCGAGAATCTTCGCGATGTATTCGCCGACGATTGCGATCCCCAGCAGATTCAGGGAGCCGAAGAAAAGAATGAAGAGAATGATCGTCGTTGCACCCTTGGGCGCAAGGCCCGGAAAGAGCAGTCGGGCGACGATGTGCCCGGCGCCAAGCACGCCGCTTAGGAAGAAGAGAATCGTGCCAAAGAAGCTGAGCGCCGAAAGCGGCGTGTACGTGAAGGACAAGATGCCCTTCTTGGCCCAGCCCAGATTCTTGATGAAGCTGTTGGTGGTTCGACCGAACATCCGGGCCGGGCGAACGTAGTCCACGCCGGTCTGCTTGAATCCGACCGAGGCACGGATCCCGCGCAGAAAGAAATCGCGCTCGGGATGTTGCAGGATGGCTTTGACCGCGCGGCGGTCGATCAAGGAAAAATCGCCCGCGTCGTGTGGGATCGACAGATACGAGAAAGCGTCGTAGAGCCGATAGAAAAGCTTGTAGCCCACGCGCATGAACAGCGATGCCTCGCGCTTCACCCGCCGCCCGTAGACGATGTCGAAGCCTTCCTTCCACTTGGCCACGAAACTCGCGATGAGCTCGGCGGGATCCTGCAGGTCGCCGTCGAGCAGCACGCAGGCGTTCTTGGTCGCGATCTCCATGCCGCTGCGAAAGGCGGCTTGTGACCCAAAATTGCGCGAATGCGAGATCCCGACCACGTGCCGATCTCGGCTGCTCAGATCGCGAATGATCTCCTCGCTGTCGTCGGGGCTGTTGTCGTTGACGAAGATGATCTCGTGGTCGATCTTGAGCTCGGCGAAGGTCTTCTTCAGCCGTTCGTACATGATGGGAATGGCCTGCGCGTCCTTGTAACAAGCCACCACCGCAGTCACGCTGCGCTCTGTGTCCAGTCCGAATTGCTTGGACGACTGGTAGTAGCGCTCTCTGTCCTCGAGGCCGCGGTACCAATCGGCGGTCTTACGCAAACCCTCGCGAAAACCGGTACGCGCTTTCCAGCGCAACACTTCGGCGGTCTTCTTTTGATCGGAAAACCAGTCGACGATGTCCCACTTGCGCGGCTCCATCGTGCCGAAAACTGGCTGGCCAGGGATCGAAAAGAGCTCTGCTGCTGACGTGGCAACGTCGGCGATGGTTGTCTTGCGACCGCTGCCAACGTTGAACGAGTCGCCGAAGAAGGGCTCGCGCAGGTTGAGCGCGGCGTCGACGTAGGCCTCGGAGACGTCGTCGACGTAGACCAAGTCCCGCGAGATGGCGCCGTTGACGAACGGCGGAAACTTTCCCTCCAAGCCGCAGCGAACCAGTGTCGGAACGAGCCTCGAAGCGTCCTCGTAAGGACCGTAGACGGAAAACAGTCGAAGATTCGCACACGGCAAGGATTTCTTCTTGCCGTACAAGCGCAGCAGGTTCGCGCAGGAGACCTTTGCAACGGCATACTCGCTGTTGGGTTGCGGCAGGTCGACTTCCTTCGGGCCAGCCGCCGCGTCGCCGTATTCCGAAGAGCTGCCAGAGTGTACGTAGCAGGTGATATTGAGCGTTGCCAAGCGCCTAAGCAGCTTGGCCGTCAGGTTGAAGTTCGTCTCATAAATGAGATCGCTCTCGGCCTCGAACGAGTAGCCGCCGTAACCCACGCAATTGAAGACGGTGCGCGGCTTCAGACGATCGAGCAAATCGTCGCGGTTGGAATCCACGAGCAGGTCGACGACGATGGCGTTGCGTTCGGGCACGCCCTCCAGGCGCCACGCCGGGGTGTGAAAGACGGTGCCGTAAACATCCTCCCGGTGGGCGAGCAGCGTGCGCAACAGGCTCGCCCCGAGGAAGCCGCTGGCGCCAAGCACCAGGATGGGTCCGTGAAGGCGGCGAATCTTCTCTTCCAGGCCAGGGAAAATCATGGGGTGTTGGTCAGCAGTCTAACGATGGATGCCGGGTCCAGGCCAGATTCTTGTCGGTGGTAGAGCTGCGACCCGTAGTGGCCAGAGGGATAGCCGCGCGCAAATCGATGCGCAAACCGGCGCGGACTGGTCCCCGCGCACAGAAGCGCATGGGCCAGGCCCGCGCCCACGCTCCCCTGCGCGACGTGTTCCTCGACGACGATGAGGTGCCCGCTCCGCTCCACCTCGGCGACAAACGCGGCAGGGATCTCCTCTGGCTGGATAGGCAACTCGGAAAGCAGCCACAGCGACGGCCGCCGCAACTCGGGCAGGGTTTGCGCCGCGGCCAAAATCCCACCAACAAGTGGCCCCACAACGACAACCGTCGCACCTGTGCCCGACATCAAGAGTCGCCAGGGCGCGAAGGGCGGCGGAACGAAGTCCTTCGGTTTCTCGTCGCGACCTAGGCGCAAGTACGCGGGCCCCGCCGCGGGCATCAGGCGCGCGACCGCTTGGGGAACATCCTCGGCGAAGGCTGGAACATAGGCGGTAAGGTTCGGTAACCCCAGCAGGGTGCCGTAGTCTTCGAGCGCGTGGTGGGTCGGCCCCATGACCCCGTAGGCATATCCGCCGCCATTGCCAACGAGAACCACCGGCAGATCGTGCATGCAAATGTCGTTGCGGATCTGCTCGAAGGCACGCGCATAGAGGAAGGGAGCAATACTGTAGACCCAAGGTCGAAGGCCCGCGCGCGCCAACCCGGCCGCGACCGACACCATGTTCTGCTCGGCGATTCCGGCGTTGATGAAGCGATCCTTGGCGGCGTCGCGCAAGGGTTCAAGGGCCATGAAACCAACATCGCCTGTCAGAAAGACGAAATTCGAATCCTGCGCGTGCACGACCAGCGTTTTCGTCAGCGCCTCTCTCACGAGCGAGTCGCCTCCTCGAGGGCCAGCGCATACTGCTCTGCCGTCATCGGCAGATAGTGCCACTCCATCTTGTTTTCCATGAAGGAAACGCCGTGCCCCTTGATGGTTCGTGCCACGAGAGCAACTGGGCGATCGGTGGCCGGTGCCTGCAAGGCCCGTTCGAGAGCGTCGGTATCGTGGCCATCGACTTCGCGCACTTCGAGGCCAAACTCGTGCAGTTTTCTGGCCAGCGAACCAAGGTTGGCGACTTGCACAGTCGATCCAAATCCCTGCAACCCGTTCAGATCCACGAGGAGGGTGACTTCGCGCAGGTTGCGGTGCGCGAGAAAGATCAGCGATTCCCAAGTGGAACCTTCGTTCCATTCACCGTCCGAGAGCAGGCAAAACACGCGGCCAGGCCGACCGCGCAGCTTCTTGCCCAAGGCCAATCCCGCGGCCAGGCCAAGGCCATGGCCAAGGCTTCCGACGGCGAACGGAACGCCGGGAATTCCATGGGGCACGGGATGGCCACCAAGCTTCGTGCCATCCTTGTGAAAAGTCGCCAGCTGCTCGTCGGACAACCGGCCCAGCGACCACAGCGTGATGTACAAAGCACCGGCTGCATGTCCCTTGGAAAGCACGAAGTCGTCGTCCGTGCCCATGACTCGATGGTGCAGGGTAAGCATCATGTCCAGGGCCGAAAGGTTTCCCCCAATGTGGCCCACGCCGCTCTCGAAGTGCATCTTGAGCAGGCGCAGCCGCGCTTTCCGTAGAATTTCCTTCAAGAGATCTCGCTTTCGATTGGGCTACCAGCCCGGATCGCCCAAGAGATTACACGTCTTGCAGATGTCCGGCGGCTCGCTCCCGGGATCTCTCAGTTGTTCCCGCATCCTCACCAAGGTCGGATGATTCCAAACATCGTCTGGCTGACCATTGAAGAGATTGCTATGAGGCCCATTCAACATCTGATCCGTGCCGCAACAAATTCCCATCGTACCAGAGACATCGCAGCTGATGCGCTGCCAAAGTTGCGGGCAGCGCTTGTCTACCCCCTTCCGCCCCTTCCGAATCGCGGCTGGCCAAAGACAAAAACCGGGGAGAGCGGCTTCCACGCGCCTGCGAAACTCGACATACGCGGGAAGATCCTCGCCGATGATTTCCTCCGGGTTGGGCGCCACGCCCATCGGACGGTAGACATAGAAGCGAAGGCTGCGGCAACCCGCACCCTGAGCCGCGCGCGCCCTTTCAAGCAGTTCATTCGGGTTGTTCGCGAGTTCGCTTCGCAGCAGCACGAGACTCGCATGGACCTGAAGAATCCGGTTGATAACGGGAAGATCGCGTTCAAGTGTTGCGCGATTGGTATCGTAGAGCGACACATTGATCCTGGTGATTCCTGCGCGTTTCAGCCCAGCAACGCGTCCGGCCAGCAGCAGGCCATTCGTCGCCATGTTCACCATGTGCCCGCGCTGCACCAGATAGCCAACGATGGCTTCCAGCTCCTCGACCAGCAGCGGCTCGCCACCAAGCAAATCGACCAATAGGCAATTCGAAAACAGTGGGTTCGAGAAGATGCGTTTGATCTTTTCGAGCGTGGCTTCGCTGTCGCGCCAAACCGGCCCGCGCGCGTTCATCATGTTCGCGGCGGAGCAGTATTCGCACGCCAGATTGCAGCGTTTGGTGACTATCACGGACGCGATCTGCGGCGTGTACGCGCGCACGGTTGTCGTGGTTTCCCTGGAGTGGACACGATATTTGAGGTAGTTCCAGACCTTGGGCGCCGCACCCAGTGAGTGCATCTTGCGACCCATTTCATAGTAGTAGGACAACTTTGCTGACATGCGGCGGTATTCCGTCCTCGATGGACAACCAAGTCTGGGGCTTGCGCCTCAGCCGGGCAAGTCCTGCGCTATCTTGCCGGCAAACATCCTCTTGCGCACCCAAGGGGTCAGGAAGAAGCCAAGAAACAAGGCGAGAGAACTAATCGATATCCAGAATCCAACCGCGACTGTCTTGGGTTCGAATCGAAACCTGACGTGGTGTTCGCCGCTTGGAACCACCACGGCCCGTTGAGTTATGTTGGCGCGATAGATCGGCGTTTCGCTTCCGTCCACATCGGCAACCCACCCTGCATAGTACGAGTCGGAAAACACAAGGATGGCAGACTGTGGAGTTTGGACTCTCAACTCTGCGTCGTTGGTTGTGTAGCGCAAGAATTCGACGCTCCCGCGAACGACGTCTCCTGCTTGGAAACTCGGGGGGGTCCCATGGAGAAGGACCGACCGTGCCGGATCGAATGCATCCGAGCGGAGGATTTCCAACGCAGCATCACCTTCCGCGACGGAAACAATGTCCCCGACAAGGTACGCCCGGGGGAAAAAGTCATCGTTTCGGTACAGGTAGGCACCACCGTACATTCCCAGTGGCCTGAGATTCGGGGCGAGAGCAAACGGCCAAAAGGACGTCAGATACTTCACGTTGTACATTCGCATCAGCTTCCAGAACAGAGGCGTGGGATGAAAGACATCCCCCTGGATCGACGCGGATTGCGTGATGATGCCAGCGCGGTTCTGGTCGCCCCAAACGTCGACAAGGTAGTTGGGGATCAGATTCGCGTAGCCGTTCGGAGACGCGATACCGTAGAGGACATTGCTGCTCGGCTGGATGAACTCACGCTGATCCACAAAGGGCTGAAGATTGCCTTCCCAGCCCCGCGCTTGTTTGAACATTCGCCTGTGCGAGTGATTTCCGCCAAGACAGTACATGCGAAAGAGCGAGGGATCCTGCCTCATGATCTCGACCGTCTTCGGCGGTGCCGTCCAGAGATCGGCATCCACAATGGGGTTCTGGCGAAGCTGGAAGTAGAGCAGGTCAAGAACAGTGACCCCAAGCAGCGTCGCCTGAAGGACGGAAGCGCGACGAGATCCCTGATGGCCGCCGGTTGCCAATTGTCCGGCGATTTTCGTCAACCCCAGCGCGGCGAGAGCGACAAGGGAAAGATCCGTGACAAGAAGGAGCCTCGTCGGAAATCGGAAGTAGCTGACACCTGGGACATAGTCAAAGACGATCTTGTAGAGCGGCGTCGCCGGCCCCAAGACAAGGATGTAGGAGACGACGGCACAAATAGAAAAGAATCTGACGTGCCAGCTCTTCCAACAGCGCACAGTCGCGTAAATGGCAAGAAGAAGAGTCACAACACCGACGTAGCCATAGTCCTCCCAAAACACGCCTTTTCCGGTGTACGTCAAATTGCCGATGTCCCCATTACTGAATGGGTAGAAGAACGTCCAGAAGTCCCTCAGATCGTAGGCGTAGTTCGAAGCATACTCAAATGTCACGCCGCCCGCGCGCTGGGTGAATGAGACCAACTCGTAGGTTGGAATGAGCTGAATCGCTGCGAGCAGAGTAGCCAGAATAAGCATTCCAATGAAGGACCATGTGAGCCCACTCTTGAAGGCACTGCGTACACCACGCAGGGCAACTGATTTCTTCGCGGCAGGCTTGGATTCCTTCAGGTTGTTCAGGAACCGGAGGGCAAAATAGAGCGCATACAGCACGCCCGCGTAATAGGCGGTCTGCGCGTTGCCAGCGAGATGCTGGAGTCCGAAGACAACTCCAAACCAAAGCAAGGAGCGATAGCTGTTTTGCTTGATGGCACGTTCGAGGAGAAACAGCCCGACGGGCAGCCAGCTGGCACCATTGGCCATGCTGAGATGCTTGAGGTGCGACATGAGATAGCCACTGAACCCAAACGCGGCTCCCCCGAGAATGCTGGCGAGGTGGCTGGCGCCAATCTCGCGCGCATAGAAATACATCCCCACGCCGGCCGTAACCACGATGAGCAGAATGGTGAGATTGAGCGCGACGTAGGGCGAGAATAGACCAAAGAGAACGATATTGATGGGGTAACAAACCCCCGCCTCCGACCGGGCGAGCAGCGGAAAGCCGCCATAGATTTCGCGGACCCAAAGTGGCCACTGACCGGATCGCAGCGCCTCCCCCAGCGAAAAGCGGTAGGGAAAGTTCTCGTTCATCAGGTCGCTCGCGAAGATGTCGTCCGTGATGGGGATCCCCCGCATCAAGGTCAACTTCCAGAACGCCGCGAGAACAAGGGCCACGAGAAAAGCGACCGCAGCCCAGGTCCGGAACCTCGACTCGGGAACGATGGTCGGTGGTGCCGGGCGGGATTTCATCTGCCGCAGCCTCGACTACCACCCACGGCGGCTCAGTGTGCAAGATCGAGGTTGTTGCCGGCTTGCGCGTGCCATTCGCGCACCCTAGCACAAGCTTTGTCGGCGCGTGAATTCGGCGGCCGACACGCGCTACCGTGTCGGTCGGCCGAGTACGTCTTTGCGAAGCCTTGACTCTATGGGCAGGCCACGCCGTCCATGATGCAGTTGCTGATGACGAAGCTCGAAGTGGCGTCGGTGACCTGGATCGCGCCCGAGAAGCTGTTGTTGATGGTCACATGATCCAAAGTCGCTGCATTCTTGGGCATGCCGGTTTCGCCCATGATGGCAGCGTCGTAGTTGCCCCCCGCGTAGTCTATTGTGGTGTAGCTGACTATCGAGGTGCTGACTGTACCTTGGAAAAATTCCAGGCCATACCAGCCTTCGCCCGTAGTGGACGGGTCTTGGGCAGTTAGTGTGATCGGGCTTTGGGCGATGCCCTTTGCCACCAGCTTGCCCGTTCCTGTCTGTCCAACGTAGATCGCGGTGTTGGGGCTGAATTGCAAGGTCGCCCCCGCTTCAATCGTGAGAACTCCACCGTCTTTGACGTAGATTTCGTCGACCTTGTATGGGCTGCACGCCTTGGTCAGGGTGAGGCCGCTTGGATAGATGGCGGCTGTCACGGTGCTGCTTTGTATGGTGCAACTCGCAGTACCAGAGCCTCCTGCGCCGGTCACCCCGCCGGTACCGCCCTTCCCGCCAGTGCCGCCCTTGCCGCTAGTACCGCCACTGCCGCTAGTACCGCCGCTGCCGCTCGTACCTCCGCTGCCGCTCGTACCTCCAGTGACGCTCGCGCCGCCAGTGCCGGTCGCGCCGCCGCTGCCGCTTGCCCCGCCCGTTCCGGGCTTGCCGCCGCTGCTGCTCGCGCCGCCCGTGCTGGACGCGCCGCCGCTGCTACTTGAACCGCCGGTGCTGGGCGTGCCGCCGCTGCTGCCTGAACCGCCGGTGCTCGGCGCGCCGCCGCTGCTGCTTGAACCGCCGGCGCCGGGCGTGCCGCCGGTGCTCTTCGCGCCTCCACTGCCGTTCGCCCCTCCTGTCGCGCCGCCATTCGAATTGCTGCTACCACAGCCCAGGCAAGAAAGTGGAGCTGCCAACAGAGCTAACATCAAGAAACGCGTTCTGGACGTGGTCATCGAATAGGGTCCTTCCTTTCCAAGTGCTTGCGCCATTCTAGCCCAAAGTCTGCCGATCAACCGACGAAACAGCAGTGCGAAACTGCCTAGCCGCCCAGAACCGAAGCTCCTCCGGTTCCCTCGACGAGCACACATTTGGCCGGTCCTTTGGGCAAGTTTTCGGCGGCGGTGACCCCGCCTCGATCGATGGCGAGGCGGAGCCTTCCGAGGTGGTGCTATCTCAGATACTTGGCCAAGCCAATATTCTGCGTCTTGATGGCGTTGGCAACCAGACTGGCAAGCTTCGCGCCGCCCGCGAGATTGGTATGCGTCGCATCGCTCCCATTCGCGTGAAAAGCCAACGCGGCAGACTGGGAACCGAGCGAATTGTACCAGGCGGTCGAGAGGGCCGTGAGGTCGATGAAAGGCACGCTCTTGGCCGTCGCGGCCGCCTGCGCCGCCGCCGCATGAAGGCTGGATTGATCGCCTTCTGTTCCACCGGACATCTGGACGCGAGCAGGAGGCGAAACCAAAAGCGCGTTGACGCCCGCGGCCTGTGCGTCGCTCACATATTTCTCAAGATTGGCCTGGACCGCGCTGTCCGCGACACCCTTGTCGTTGTGACCAAATTGCACGATGACCCAGTCACCGGCCGTCCATTTCGCCTTGATGGCGCCCCAGAAGGCGGAGGATCCGTAGAAGCTCGAAGAGCTCGCTCCACTGTTGGCGTAGTTGGCAATTCCGACGGGAGGTGCGAAGAACTCAGGTAGCATTTGTCCCCAGCCACCGAACGCGCCCCCGGTCTGGTCGCAGGTGGTGGAGTCGCTAGCGATGTAGACCATGACCGGCTTCGTCGCCGTGGTAGCCAAAGCGTAGCCGATGGCGGAGACCTGCGGGCTCTTGCCAGAAAAGAACAAGTCGAGCCCCGCGTATCCGCCCGGACCGCCGGCATGCTGGGGTTGGCCCTCCATCGCACGGACATTGACGACAAACGCGTAGCTTACCGACTGACCGGCGGTGGTGGTCACGGACGGCAAGAGACCTCGGCTGGATTCCGCGCTGATATAAGTGTCGCCGGCCGAGGCGCCGCCGAGAGTCACGCTCACGAGGTAGTTTCCAGCATCGGTCGTGGCCTCCGCCGTGGGCGTGGTTTCGGAGGTGTTGTAGGTGGTACCGCCGAAGAGACATTCGATACAAACATTCCCGGCGGGTTGGCCAGCGCACGCGTTGTCAGCGCCTCCGATGGGTACCGTCTTGCACTTGGCGTAGTTGTCCGCGGTGGGCGCGGGATAGCCGGTCGGGATTCCAGTTGTGGGTGGGGGCGCTCCGCCAGCGCCGGTGGTTGTGCCGGTTGTGCCGCCGGCGCCGATTGTGCCGCCCGCAACTGCGACGCCACCGCTCCCTGTCTTGCCGCCTGAGCCAACGGCCGCACCCGTTCCACTGCCGCCACTCACACCGCCCGTGGAAGCGATTCCGCCGGTCTGCGGAGTGCCGCCTGAATAGTGTTCGCCGCCCGTGGATGCCGTGCCTCCGGTTCCGCTCGCTCCGCCTCGGCTCGTCGTGCCACCACTGGTCGGCGCTCCTCCCGTGCCGACCATCCCGCCGGCACCGCCTCCGGTGCTCGATTCACCGCCGGTGCTAACAGGTGTCGATCCACCCGTTCCGACGATCTGTCCACCTGTGCCGGGCGTGGAGGAAGTTCCTCCGGCGCCAGATCCACCCGCACCGGTAGCGCCCCCGGTGCCTTCGCCTGTGCCATTTGAGGATTGTCCACAAGCAGAGGTGAACAGAAGGGCGACGCCAATGACTGCTGTCAGGGTAGCTAGGGGCTGATGTCGGGTCATGAGAATCTTCTCCTTCGAAATACTCGGTCAGACTCGCAGTGACATGGGCTCAGAGCAAGGCTCACCCAATCAGGCTCGCTTTACGCTTGGGGAAAGCAGCGCAGTCGATGGGTTGGTTTGCGAATCAACCGCGCCCTGCGGAAGCTAGCACACACCCGTCGCCAGCGCAGCAAATGACGCAATGATCCTGGAGAATGTGGATGCATGAATCCTGGCGGTGGGTTTTTTCGGCCTTGAAAGACCCATTCCCAAGAGGCGCCTCCCCTTCTCTCTTGTAGGAATTGCTCGTGGAAAACGCAGTCAGCCAGACTTGGGAGGCCGGGCGGCAATGAACGCCGTGGGATTGACAATGTCGCGTTGTTCGGCGCTATCATTTGGCATGGCGTCCGCGGACAAAAAAGCTTGGCAGCCATCCTTGGCTGGTGAGGCTCATGGAGGCCCGTCCGATGGCAATGGACCCGATCTGACGGCGCTGGCGCTGGCAGCGCGGACGCGCGAGCCCGCGGCCATGAGAAGGTTCCTCGATGCCCTTGCACCATCGGTGCGCAGCGTGTGTCGCGGTGTTCTCGGGGCCAGCCATGTCGACCTGGAGGACACCATTCAGGACTGTTTGCTCGCCATTCTGCGAGCCCTGCCCAAGTACCGCTTGGAGGGCGCAGTCCTGCACTACACGAATCGGATTGCCCTGCGACACTCCATTGCCGTACGCAAACGCGGCCGGTACCGCGAGCAACGCGCACGAGATCTCGCTTCGCAGGTTCCTGCTATCACCACGTCTGGAAAAGAGGACAGCCTCCCCGATTTGTGGTTCCTGCGCGATATCATCGACGAGCTGCCGGAAGCGCAGGCCGAGGCCGTACTCATGCGCATGGTCTTTGGATACTCGATGGAAGAGATGGCCATTGCCACTCAGGTTTCGGTCAACACGTGCAAGAGCCGTCTGCGGGCAGGTAAGGATTATCTGCGCGTGCGTCTGGACCAAGAAACGCATTCATCCGCCAGGAGGATGACACATGAACCTTGAATCTCATCCTGAAGAGATGCTCGGACGGGCCATCGCGGGGGAGCTTCTAGTCTCGGAACAGTCCGCGCTTGACGGACATCTCGCTGTTTGTCGCGCTTGTGCCGCGCATCTGATGCTCGCTAGCACGGGTCAAGAGGCTAGCAGTGCCCAGCCTTGGGACAACCAGCTGAACCACCAAGCGGTGGAACACGCTTTGGCCGCCTTCGAGCGCAGACGCTGGCCGGTCGTTCTCTCCTCGCTGATGCAAAAGCGGTGGCTGTTGCTGACTGCGGGAATAGTAATAGCGTTGGGAAGTGCGGCCAGTGCGGCATGGTGGCACATGCAGCATCCCGCTCATGAACCGGTTTTCGAGGGTGGTACAAGATCGGCGCCCATCGCGCTCGCACCCACTACCTCCAAGCGTGCCCTGGCCGCGCCCGAAGCACGATTGACCTTGCCATCCGCGCCTACCATGGACGAGCGAGCAACATCGCCACAGCCATCGCGGGCGCTGCCCAGCGCGGCGTTGCTTTTCGAACAAGGCTCCGCCCTGCGGGAGCAGAACAACCCGGACGAGGCCATTTTTGTCTTCCGCAAGCTGCAACACCTCTACCCAAGGGCAAGAGAGAGTCGGATGTCGTTCGCCCTCGTCGGCAGAATGCTTTTGGACCGTGGACGTCCCGCGCAGGCTCTCTTCCAGTTCGATCAGCACCTTGCGCAAAACGGTGAAGCCTCGGAGGAAGCCCTGGCTGGACGTGCGACAGCGCTCGGACAAATGGGGCGCTTCTCCTCCGAGGGTGAGACTTGGCAGAAACTACTCGATGCCTACCCCGGATCGGTCTACGCCGGTCAAGCCAGGAATCGCTTGTCCCGTCTTCAAAGCACACCAAAAGGTCCCGCCGAAATCGAGCATTCACGCTAAGCTGACGGCCTTGGGCGTCAGCAGTCTGAAGAAGGGAATCGCGGCCACACCGTGGCTATGGATGCTTGCGGGCATGGCTCGACTCGTCCTGCTCTTGACTGCGCTTGCCCTGCCAAGAATCGCGACGGCGCAGGAGCAAACAGGCATCAAGGCCCTACTTGCTTGCGACCTGGCGGTGGCCGAGAGGATCCTCCCGATCCTTCGCGGCGCATTGGCCCACCAAGGCTTGGAACTTGTCGCGACCATCGTACCCCAGCTCGATCCACTCCAGCTCGTCCGAGCCCCACGCGATCCGTCGCCGACTGGCCTCGTGGTTCAATTGTGGTTGGACCTGGCGGCCAAGCAACCCACGATGTACCTCGTAGACACGCGAAGCGGCCTCGTCTACATCCGTCCGCTCGCAGTTCACGCGGATCCCGATGCGGTCGAGATAGAATTGATCCGCTTCGTGGTGGAGAGCTCGGTCGAGGCCATGTTGAAAGGGAGCGCTCTCGGCATCAGTCGCGACGAATTCGAACGATCCTTGTCGCCTCCCGAGGTGCCCGTGACGATCCTACCGTCGCCGCCAGCCGTGGCCATGAGACAAGACAAGTGGGCCGTGGCGGCCGGCTATTCCGGGACCATGCTGGCGTCCGATGTCGTGGCGCACGGTCCGGAACTCGGGGCTGAACTGCGCAAGCACCACCTTCACCTGGAAATCGCGCTTCTCCAACGCTTTCCGCTCACGGTGTCCCGGGCAGGGATAGACACGCGACTGATATCATCCGGCGTTCGCATCCACGCGGGACTGCCCATTGCCCTAGGCTCGCGCACATCGGCGTCGATCGGCATGGGTGTTGGCTTGGACGCGACTCACGTCGCGCCCTCGGGAATCGGCGCAACCTCCGCGTTCTGGGTCACCGATCCACTCGTGCTTGCGTTGACCACCGTCGAGCACTCTTTTCGTGGCGTGGTCGTGTCCGCGCACCTAGGGGTCGAATGGGACGCCCTGGCCTCGCGCTATTCGGCAAGTCGCTCGGATGGAACGGCCGTTCTGTGGACGCCCCTGCGCTTTCGCCCCGTTGCAGCGATCCGACTTGGCGGCTCTTTCTAGCTCGGTGCTAGGGAGAACGAGCGCCTGGGTCTGCAGACAGCGGCGGCTTGGCTTGCGGACAAAGCGAGCCAATACACTCCACCTCCGGGCGACTCCGCAAGGGCTTGAGGCGATGAAGTTCCTTCCACCCATAGGCCTTTGCACGCGGAACGCGCACAGGCTGATCGGTTCGCACGGAAAACCACACGGAGTTTCGGTTGGGCCGAATCACGTGGAGGCTCTCCCCGGGGCTCTGCGCTTGCGCGAGCAGCATGGCGCGCTTGCCGTCCTGTGAGGTCGCGACATCGAGCACGATCAGAACCTGGGCAGGATGCCCCTCGTGCAGGAAGAACGCGCCCGGTTCTAGACTCTCGGGGGCCAGCGGGACGCTCTCGGCGAGCAAGGCTTGGCCGTCGCTCCAGGTGAACACGCTGTCGAGGTAGGCGCGAAAGTCAGCATAGTCCAGCTTCGGCTTGGGCTCGGCTTGCCGAACCCATGTTGGCTTGCCTTCGCTCGCCACCAGGCGCTCCCCGGCGACCCATTTTTGCAGGGGCAACTCCATCTTGGCATCGGACAGATAGAGCATGCGAAGATCATTGACCCACCAGCGCCACTCGGCGTGCAAGCGCAGGATGATGTCGGCGCTCTGCTGGATATCCTGGGTGCCTATGTCGATAGCCACCACGGCCGCCAGGTGTTCGTCGTCGCCCGGCACCACAATCTCGCCTCGATAATTGCGCACGGGTGTTCCTGGAGCCGCCAAGGGCAAGAGGCGCAGCCATTCAGTCCACGACTCGGCTTCGCCCGCGAAAACGGTGTAGCCCGGCAAGGATCCCGCAAAGCGATGCATCGCTGTCTCCACCGGCTTGGGCATGAGACGCGACGAATCCTCTACCCACTTGTACCATTCGAGCTCGGGCCAAGGGTTCACGCCGCCAGTAGGCTGCACATCTGCGGTCAGCACCGTGTTTGACGATGGCGCAACGTCGGCCGAGGCGGAGGATTGTGCCGTCATGCTGGCTGGTCGGTCGCACCGACAGCCGACGCCTCCCCAGGCTAGAAAAGCGACAAGAGTGACGACTGTCCTACAAATCATGCTGAGGTTCATTGCTCGGACTGGCTGGACTTGGGGGAACACGGCCTACCTTATCATTGCCAGCAACCGCCTGTCGCTGCAACCGCCAGCGTGAGCGACCGAGAATGCCCACAAGACAAAGCCCCGAGCCTGCCGGGACTCGGGGCATTTGGTTGATGTACGAATCTCGTAGGGCGCAGTGACATGCGCCCTGCGTCGCGAGGCCAGCTACTTCACGTAGATATCGGGCTTGGGCGGATCGGCCATGCCAGCCCCGATGTGGAAGCCCACGTGGGGCGGCTGGTTGTAGCTGGCATTTTCAAACGCGACCTGCGCCCGGTAGGTCGGATCGTGCATGAGCGTGTAGATGCGGCGCTTGGTTACCTCGGTCGTGGTGTAGACACGCAGGGCCTTGTTGCTCGTCTCGTGCAGCACAAGCTCTTCGCGCCAGTCGCCCAGTAGATCCGCGGTGAGCGTCGGAGTGCTCTTGGTGCCGTTGCACGACGCGGTTCCGCTCGCGCTCAGCAAAGTTCCGCCGTCGGCCTTTGTGATCGACGTGCCGTTTTCGATCTCGCGCGCTTCGTCCGCGTCCCAGTAGATGAGGAAGTTGCTCCCCGCCGAGGCGGTTGCGGCGGCGCCAGTGCCGCAATTGACGTTGCCACCCACCGAGGCCGAACAGGTTGCGCCGGTGAGGTCGTTCATCGTCACGTACTCGGCGACGCCGCGACCCGTGTCCGTGCCGGGTTGGGTGACGTTGAAATAGAACGTGCAGGTGGCGCCGTCATGGCAATCCATGCCGCCTTGACCCTCGTGAACCGAAAACACCGAGAGCGGCTTGCCCACGACCAGCTCACCCACGTGCATCGCATCGCCGTGGCCCATTCCCGACGAGCACTTGAAGGTGCCGTCGCTGCCGATGGTGGTTGCGCCGGTGATGATCTCCTGCGCGCCGTCCCCATCCACATCGCCCGCCATGCATGAATGGTCACCCCCGCCTTTGGCTTTGCCGTTCGCAGCGAGATTGCTGTCGAAGAGCCAAGCCTTGGTCAAAGCCCCATCGCGCCAGTTGTACGCCGAAACCGTCAAGCGCGTGTAGTAGCCGCGCTGCTGGATGATGCTCGGACGCCCGCTCGCGGTCTTGCCGGTGCCGGTATCGCTCACGAACGCCATGCCACCGTTGTAGCGGTCCAGCCGGTTGCCGTAGGTGTCGCCCCAATCGCCGACATTCCCGCGCGGCACTGGGTAGTCCACCGTGGCCAGCTCCTTGCCGGTGTCGCCGGCGAACACGGTCAGGTACTCCGCGCCGGTCAGAATGTAGCCGCTCGTGTTGCGGAACACGGCGCTGTCGTCGTCGCTGGCAGCGGGTCCGGTGCTCAGATACGCGCCGGTTCCGTCCTTGGTTCCCGGTGCGGTCTTGACCGCCACTTCCGCCTTGCCGTCACCGTCGAAATCGCCTACCGACATCTGCGTGTAGTGCGCCCCGGCGCGAATGTTCGGGCCAAGATCGATGCGCCACAGTTTCTTCCCGGCCAAGGTGTATCCGTCGATGAAGACATTGTCGGTGATGCCCGCCTGCGAGTTGTCCTTCGAGTTCGACGGATCCCACTTGAGCACGATGTCGAGGATGCCATCGCCATCGAGATCCCCTGGGCTGCCATCATTTGCGCTGTATGAGCCGCCATTCGGGCCAGCGGGCGGCTGGTCGAGAGGGATGCTGAGGTAGTTCTGCGCCCAGGTCGTGACCGAGGGCGACTGGGCGCACTCGGTTCCGCCTATCACGGCGGAAACCGTATAAGTCGAGCTGGCGGTACCGGCCGCATCGAGGTAGTTGGTGCTATCGGTGACCGTCGCCACCTTGGTGCCGGCCCGGTACAGGTTGTAGGCAACGCTGGTGGGGTTCGTCGGGTTGTACTCGTAGCCCATCATGCGCCAGCCCACGTAGACGCCGCCTGTGACTTTCACAGCCACGACGCCGCGATCGAGATCCTCCATTTGGAAGTGTCCAGTGGTTGGAGGCGAGCAGGATCCAGTCTGAGCGCCCGACGCCCCACCGGCCGAGGTTGTCGCACCGCCTGTCGCCGGTGTCACGGTCGTTCCACCGTTTGCGGTCGTCACCGGAGTCGTGGCGCCGCCGGTTGTGGTCACAGGGCTGGTTTGGCCGCCCGATGCCGTGGTCTGCCCGCCCGTGGCGTTGCACGCGGCGATCAAGAAACTCGCACCTAGAATGGCCATGAAAGCTCCCGTTAGGCTCGGGACATTTCCTTCAATGCGTCTCGTCGCGCTCATCGCTTCCTCCGTGTATTTCGACAATTAGGACCCTTTTGTCCGAATATGATGGACAAGGGGGCAGTGACCTTCGATGTCCGCACGGCTCATCAGGGTGGAATGGGACCAGGCCCAAGTCCGGCCAAAGCAATCAGAATCGATGCTGCCGAGTCCCACGAGCCGCGGTTCGACATGCCAGGCGGCCGATTGCATGGTCGCCCTATCGAGACACATGCGACCATCGTCGCACACGAGAACGATGGAAGTGGCCAGGCTAGTGCCGTCCACCAGAAGATCGGCCATCGGTTGGCGGATGAGGCGCCCGTCCGGCAAAGCGCGACGAGGGCGCATACTTGACGTATTTAACCGAGGAGCAACGCAGCCGGACGGGATGGATCGTCTGCCAAATGCTGGTTGAACTTCTGGCGGACGGCACTAGTGAGCTGTTCTGTGCGGCCGCGCTACTGTGAGGTCGAGGCACAACGAGTGAGGACACAGACATGAACTTCCGACCCGCTACTACGTCTCGAAATCAAGTCTGGCTTTCGGTCCTGCTCATAGCGGCGTTTGCTGGCTGCACAAGTTCAGGCGGAGGAAGCTTGGGAACGGGTGGAAGCCAAAGCGGCGCCAGCGTTGCGGCAACCGGGGGCGCCGTGGGTGGCGGTGGCACGAGCAGCAGCGGCGGCACGTCCAGCAGCACCGGAGGCACCTCAAGTGCCGGAGGGTCAACCGCCACCGGCGGAGCAAGCAGTGCTGGCGGAGCAACCGGCATCGGAGGCGCGACCGGTAGCGGAGGCGTGACCAGAGCCGGTGGCGCGTCGAGCAGCGGCGGTACCACCGGCGGCGGAACGACAGCCTCGGGCGGGATGGCGGCTTTGGGCGGGGCAACCGGCTCGGGCGGAACGACGACCTCGGCTGGCGCGATAGCCTTGGGTGGCACGAGTGGCAGCGGCGGAGCGGCCAGAACCGGCGGCACGACTGGCGGAGGCACGACGGCCTCGGGCGGAACGACCGGCGGCGGAACGACTGGGACAGCCAACGCCGCGGGCTACGTCTGGCAGAGCGTCGCGATTCGGGGGGGCGGCTTCGTTCCCGGCCTGGTGTTCAGCCCCGTCGCGGCGGGCATTCTCTACGCCCGCACCGACATGGCGGGAGCCTACCGGTGGGACGAAACGAAGTATGGATGGATCCCCATCATGGACTGGCTGACCCGGCCCGACATGAAGTACATCGGCGTGGAAAGCATCGCCGCTGACCCGGTCGACGCCGACGTCGTCTATATGGCGGTCGGAACCTATATTGGGTCGAACGGGCAGATCATCCGGTCTTCGGATCGGGGGAACACGTGGACGAGATATAACATCGGCGTAACGATGGGAGGCAATGCGGACGGCCGGTCGCTGGGCGAACGACTCATGGTCGATCCAAACAAGACCAGCATCCTCTACTTTGGATCAAGGACCGCGGGGCTTTGGAAGAGCGCGGACTCGGCGGCAACATGGGCCAAGGTCGCAAGCTTCCCGGTGACCGGAACCAGCCCCTACGGTCTGAGCTTCGTGGTCTTCGACAAGAAGAGCGGGACGGCCGGGAGCGGTTCTTCCACGATCTACGTCGGCGTGGCGGCGACGACGGCCGGAACCAACCTCTACCGCTCGACCGACGCTGGCGCGACCTGGACCTTGGTGGCTGGGACGAATGCGCCCACGGGCTTGATGCCCCACCACGGTGTGCTCGCCTCCGACGGCAACCTGTGGATCGCCTACAACAGTAGTTCCGGCCCCAACAGTATTTCCAGCGGTGCGGTTTGGAAGCTGAACACCGCCACCGACGCGTGGACCAACGTCAACCCCGCGGGCCACGGCGGCGGCATCGGCGGCATCAGTGTGTCGGCCAGCGACCCCAACTATGCGCTGGCCTCGACGCTCGATTGGTGGGCTCCGGATGAGATGTACCGGACCACGAACGGCGGGACGAGCTGGACGGCCATCGGCCGGAATGCCACGCACGACGTGAACGGCGCCCAATACTTGTGTTTCGGTCCCCCCAATTGCACGAGCCCGAGCGCTGCTGGTTGGGCTGGCGACATCGAAATCGATCCATTCAACCAAAGCCGAGCGTTCTATGTGACAGGTCAGGGCGTCTGGTCGAGCAAGAACTCGGACGCTGCCAGTGGCATTGTCTGGAGTTTCGAGGACAAGGATTTCGAGGAGACCGTCGGCCTTGACCTGACAAGCTCGGTGAAGACGGCGCTTTTTGCCGTCGTGGGCGACATCGGCATCCAGCGCTTTTCGACCACCGCGCTCGACACACCGTCGCCGACCGGCATGGTGACGAATCCCAAATTCGGCAATGGCAATAGCGTCGATTTCGCCGGGCTGAATCCCAGCATCGTGGCCGATACCGGAACCGGAACACAGTCGGGTGGCTATTCGACGGACAATGGTCTTACGTGGAAGCCCTTCGCCAGCCAGGCCGGGGGCTCGAAGATCGCCGTAGGCGCCGATGGCTCGGTCATCGTTTGGGGCACCAACTATTCCACCAACAACGGCGCAAGCTGGACCGCCTGCACGGGGCTTTCGGGCAGTCCGCGTATCGCTTCGGATCGAGTCAACCCGAAAAAATTCTACGCCTTCACCGGCGGAACGCTCTACGCCAGCAGCGACGGTGCGGCGACCTTCACGTCGACCACCACGGGGCTTGCTGGCAGCGGCCGGGCCGCCGCGGTGTTCGGAATGGAAGGCGAAGTCTGGGTGGCGGCCGGCGCGAACTTGTACCACTCGAAGACTTCGGGCGCGGGCGCAACCAAAGTGGCTGCGGTTTCGCAGGTCTATTCGGTCGGCTTCGGCAAAGCCGCGGTAGGGGCGACCTATCCCGCCGTCTACATCATTGGAACCGTTGGCGGCGTCTCCGGCGTCTTTCGCTCGATCGATGAAGGGGCGACCTGGTTGCGCGTCAACGACGATCAACACCAATACGGCCAGATGGACAACGTCGCTGGAGACGAGGACTACTACGGTCGCGTCTTTGTCACCACGCAGGGCCGCGGCATTCCTTACGGTCAGCCCGCAGCGCCGGGGCCGTAGTTGATGACTTTCGAGAGCACACATCGTTCGCCGTTGGAGGATCCGAATGGATAAGCAGTCGCCTCGTTTGATTTTATGGTCAGCGCTCGCTCTGGCCAGTCTGGCTTGTTCGGGAAGCACGACGAAATCCCCCAATGGTGCTGGTGGCGGCGGCGGCTCGGGCCAGGGTGCGGCAGCCGGTAGCGGCGGCACTGCCAGCAGTGGCGGTGTCGTCGCTACCGGCGGGACCGTCGGCGGTGGCGGCGCTGGGCCCGGTGGCAGCGGCGGTGCCGCGAGCGGCGGCTCCACCAGCGGCGGTGTGGTAGCGACCACGGGCGGAACCAGCTCCGTTACAGGGGGTGCGTTGCCAGTCACCGGCGGTCGCACTTCGGGCACCGGCGGATCTTCGCCAGCCTCGGGCGGCGGTTCCGCGGGGACAGGTGGAAGAAACGCCGGCGGGAGCGCGACCGGCGGTGTCCCCGCTGGCGGCTCGCCAGCTTCTGGTGGCAAGGTTGCGGGCACGGGCGGCACAAGTGGCACAGGGGGCGCGAGTGGCACGGGAGGATCGACAACCTGCGTGAGCACGACCACCTACCCCTATCCTTTTCGAAATCCTTGCCTTCCCCTTGAAGATCGCGTGACCAATCTTCTCGGCCTACTCACCGACCAAGAAAAGGTGTCTCTTCTCAGCGAACACCAGCCGGCTATTTCTCGGCTGAGCATCGCGGCCTTCACCACCTATACCGAGGGCATCCACGGGCTGGGCTGGGCCGCCAGCGAGCCCGCCATCCTGTCGACGCAGTTTCCGCAAGCGTCCGGATTGGGCGAGACCTGGGATCCCGACTTGCTCACGCAAGCCTTCGCACAGGTGGGAAACGAGGCGCGCGTCTACAACAAGAAATACAACGGGACGCACTCCGGCCTGGCGCTGCGTGCGCCGGTGGTCGATCTGTCGCGAGATCCCCGGGCCGGGCGCGCGGAAGAAAGTCTAGGTGAGGATCCGTATTTGGTTGGCACCTTGGCCAAGGCTTTGGTGCATGGCCTGCAAGGAAGTGACCCGACGTATTTGCAGGAAGCTTCGACGGTGAAGCACTTCTTTGTCTACAATCAGGAGCAAAACCGCGGCAACAACAACGTCATCGTGGATGACCGGAACCTGCGCGAGTACTACCTGGTTCCCTTCTACGAAACCCTGATCAACGCCAAGGGACAATCGTTCATGACCTCCTACAACGCCGTCAATGGCGCCCCGGCGGTGTGCTCGCCGGAGATCAAGAGCGTCGTGATCGGCGAGTGGGGATTCGACGGAATGATCTGCACCGACGCCGGCGCGATGCAGGCGGCGTATCAAAGCTACAAGTACTTCCCGACCCTGGAAGACGCCGCCGCGGGTGTGGTCAAGGCTGGCACCGCCGTCATGCTGTCGGGGAACGCCACGGCCATGCAGCAGGCCTACACCGATGGAAAGCTCACCACGGCCGACATGGACGCCGCACTCCGCGGGAACTTCCGCATGCGCTTTCGTCTTGGCGAGTTCGATCCGCCGGCCATGGTCCCCTACTCGACGGTGGACGGAACATCGACACCCTGGACCAGCGACGCGGCCAAGGCGCTGGCACGCAAGGTGACCCAGGAATCCATCGTATTGCTCAAGAACAGCGGAAACCTGCTGCCCTTGAACAAGTCGACGGTGAAATCCCTGGCCGTGATCGGTCCGAATGCCGACGTGGACATCTCAGACTGGTACGGCGGCAAGCCGCCCTATACGGTCACCGCACGGGCCGGGATCGCGGCCGCGGTGGGCACCGGCGTGAACGTGCAGTATGCCCTGGACAACACCGGCGGCCAGGCGGTGAACATCGCGACCGGCGCGGACGCGGCCATCGTGGTGGTCGGGAACAATCCGGTTTGCGGCAACACGACCTTTGGTAGCTGCACGGGCGGCTATGACAGCAAGGAATCCGTAGATCGCACCTACATCGATCTCAAGCCCGAGCAGTTGACGCTGATCCAGGCGGTGTTCGCCGCGAACCCGAAGACGATCGTGGTGGAGATGTCGAGCTTCTCGCAAGCCATCAACTGGGTGCAATCCAACGTTCCGGCCATCGTCCATATCACCCACTCCAGTCAGGAACTGGGCAACGCCCTGGCCGATGTGCTATTCGGCGCCTACAACCCAGGCGGCCGAACCTCGGTGACCTGGTATCAAGCGCTGACCGACATTCCCGCCAAGACCGACTACGATATCCGCAAGGGCCGGACGTACATGTACTTCACGGGCACGCCGCTCTATCCGTTTGGTTTCGGCCTGAGCTACACGACCTTCACCTACTCGACCGCGGCGACCTTGAGCGCGACGACGCTTTCCCAAGGCCAGCAGGTGACGGTCAGCGTGGACGTGACCAACAGCGGAACGGTCGCAGGCGACGAGGTCGTTCAGCTCTACGTGAGCTACCCGACCACGACGGGCGTGCCCCGGCCCAACAAGCAGCTGCAGGGGTTCAAGCGCATCAACCTTGCGCCGGGAGCGAAGCAGACGGTGTCGATACCGCTAGTCTACAGCCAGCTGACGTACTGGGATACGACGAGCAATGCATTCAAAGTCCAGCCTGGCACCGTCCACATCATGGTGGGAAGTTCGTCCGCCGACATGCGTGCCACGGCCGACCTGACCGTGCAGTAGCAGCGCCTGACGCGGGCGCTTGAAGAGTCCGGCTCGCATCTTTCTTGAGCCGGGCTCACCTCCTCAGTCACTGCTGGGTCTGCTACTCTGGAGACCATGCGCATGTTGCACCCCGTTCGCGTCACCATACTTGTGCTCGGTATCGCTTGGGCCGCCGGTTGCTCGTCGGATACTGCGCACTCCATCCCGGCCACCGGCGGGGCAACATCCGCTGGCGGCGCGGCAAGTTTGGGCGGCACCACCGCATCCGCCACAGGCGGAGCCGCGGGCAGCTCGCAGACCGGCGGGAACACCGCAGCAGGTGGAGCAGCCTCGGGGGGTGCCACCGCGGGCGGCGGCACAGCAACAGGAGGGGTCCAGGCTGGAACGGGCGGCCGAAGCGGCACAGGTGGCGGCGCAAGCACGGGTGGCGTGCCAGGCACTGGAGGAGGCAGCGGAACCGGCGGAGCAACAAGCGCGGGTGGCGTGGCCAGCACCGGAGGAACGACAGGCTCGGGTGGAGTGGCCAGCACCGGAGGAGGCACCAGAACCGGAGGAACGACAGGCACGGGTGGTGGATCCGGCTCCGGTGGAACGACGACAGGAACCGGGGGCCAGACCACCTCAGACGCGGGGACCTCGTCGCCAGACGGCGCCAGGCCGGATTCTGCAGGCGCCGGTGGAACTGGCGGCGCCGGAGGAACCGGCGGAACCGGTGGGGATGTGCCGCTCGATCCCACTCTTCTGGCGAAGTGCACGGGAACCAACCCGATCAAGTGCGACCTTCCATTCGCCAACGGCAACTACAAAGTCACCGTCGAGCTCGGCAGCGCGACGGCCTCGGCCACGACCCGCGTGCTCGCCGAAACCCGCCGTATCGTCTTGCAGCCAACCACAACGGCCGCCAGCGCCTACACCCGCTTCACCTTCGCGGTCAATGTCCGCGCCGAACAGCACGACGGCTACAGCGCGCCCGGCGGGATCCTGAACTTAACTTTCGACGGAGCCTCGCCGGCCGTGCACGGCGTGGGGGTCGCTGCCGCCAACATACCAACGCTCTACATTGCCAGCGATTCAACAGTCTGCGATTGGGATCCAGCGGCCTACACTCCGGCCGCTTTCGCCGGATTTACGGACTTTTCAGGCTGGGGGCAAGAGGTTTCGCAATACTTCAATGCCGGATTGGCCGTGGCCAACTACGCGGATTCGGGGGAAACAAGCCAGACCTTCTATTCCAAGTTCTATCCGCCAGTGAAGGCCGCCATGAAACAGGGGGATTTCCTGATCGTCGAATTCGGACACAACGACATGAAGAGTCTCACGGCCGCGCAATTCACCACCAACCTCACGAAGTACCTCACGGACGCAGCAGCGAAATCAGTCACGCCCATCCTCATTACGCCTGTCTCCCGCGAAAGCGGAGCCAATTTTGTCTCCCAAGTCGAAACAGGCGGCATAGGACTGGATCAGGCGATGCGCAATCTCGCGAAAGCGCAGCAAGTGGCCTTGGTTGACCTGACCCAGCTGTCGGTGGCGTACCTTGGGACGCTGTCTTCAAGCGCGAAAAGTGCGCTCTACATCGACGGGACCCATTTCCACGAGGCTGGGGCCACGCAGATAGCCAACCTCGTGGCTCAGGCGCTGAAGAGCGGGACGACGGGACTCGAAAAGTACATTCGCTAGCACGCGTCAGGTACTGCCCGGCCTAGGCGCAGCCCACGCCAGACGCATTTGCACGCACCCTCCGGCGTGCTACATACGATCCCGTCCCTATGCGTAGTCGAATCTTATGCTCGGTGTGCCTGCTGTCCCTCGCCTGGCTTTCGCAAGCCGAGGCAAAGAGCAGCGCCAGAACTCCAACGAACGATCGTCCGGAAGGCGAAGCCAAGGTGAGTTCGGAAGAACAAGCCAAGGCGGCCAAGAAGGCTTGTGCCGCCGGGGATTTTCACAAGGGGGTGGACATCCTGGCCGAGCTGTACGTCGATACCAACCAAACCACGTTCATCTACAATCAGGGACGATGCTACGAGCAGGCCGGTAAATTTAGCGAAGCAATTCTTCGCTTCCGCGAGTACCTGCTCAAAACCAAAGACATCAGCGCGGAAGACAAGGCGGACACCGAGGCGCACATCGCCAACTGCAGACGCTTTCAAGACGAAGAGCAGGCGAAGATGGCCCCAGCGCTGGTAACACCGCCGCAGACCGGGCCCGAACCAATCCCATCGCCGCACACCCCAGACGTGGTCGCACCGACGGCCCCAGAGCCGAGAAGCTCGCTCCTGCCCACGACCGGTATCGTGGTCGGCAACGTGGGCTTGGCCTCGCTTGCCACGGCGATCATTCTCAATCTCAAGGCCAATCAAATCATCGACGACGCCAAAGGGCACCCGACCGCTTCCCAGAATTCGAGTCAGAAGTCTTATGAGACAGCGGCTTGGGTTTGCTACGGCGTGGGAGGCGCCGCTCTGGCCACTGGCGTCGTGCTGTACTTGGTCGGTCGCCACAACGACAGTCAGACCAACTCAACAATATCCATGTTGTCAGTGTTGCTGCCCGGCGGGGCAGCCCTGGCCGCAAGAGGGCAGTTCTAGTCATGCAGAAGAAGCTTACTGTTCTTGCGCACCTTGCGCTTCTGCCGGCGTTGCTCGTCTGCGCCGGGTGTTTCAAACATGGGTCGTCAGTGACCAGCGAGGATGCCAATCCAAGCCAACGGGAGGCATCCACGCCGGATGTGAGCCATCCGGACATGCCATCCGTGCTCGATTCTCCTGCAAGAGATGTTGCCGGCTTTGATGCACCGGCTGGCGTGGGCGGCGTAGGTGGTGTCCCAAGCACGGATGGGGCCACCGGGACTGGTGGCAGCGTAGGAGGAAGCAGTGGAACGACCAGCTCCGGCGGCAGTGGTGGGAATATGGTCGATGCCGCAACCAGCGCCGAGGGCGGTGGAGGAGTTGTCAGCGGAGGCACCGTTGCCACCGGTGGGAGCGCCAAAGGCGGCACGACCAGCAGCGGTGGAACAATCAGCGCGGGTGGCACCGCCTCATTGGGCGGCACCACCCAGGCGGGCGGCGCTATCTCGACCGGCGGAACTTCTGCAACGGGCGGCGCCACCACCCCGCCCGATGCAGCCCCGGACGTGGCGCCTGACGTGGCTCTCGGCCCGGTCATCTCTTCATTTACCTCCACGCCATCGACGATCACCGCTGGGCACAGCGCGGTCCTCACAGCCGTGTACAGCAATGGGGTCGCAGTCTTGGACAACGGCCTGGGCGCCATCGCCAACAATGGCACGATCAGCACCGGAAACCTCAACACAACGACGACGTACACCCTCACCGTGACCGGTACGTCCGGAACGCCTGTGACCAAGACCGTGACAGTGACGGTGGTGGAAATGCCCAGCATCACCAGCTTCACCGTCACACCGACACCGAACTGCGCAGGCCAGAAAGTGACGCTGACTCCTGTATTTGTGAAGGGGACAGGTACGATCGACAACGGGGTGGGAGCGGTGATCAGCGGGCAGGCCGTAACCTCCGGAGCTCTCGCCGTCTCCACGGATTTCACGCTTACCGTGACCAATCTTGCAGGTACGAACGTAACACTCATCGCCACGGCAACCATCGTGCGAGATGGGTTCGTCTCCGTTGGTCAGATGAAGTGGCCGCAAGCGAAACATGCGGCCACCTTGATCACCGCGGGCGCCAATGCGGGCAAGGTTCTGCTCACGGGTGGCGGCAATTGGGATCTAGGGACGGTGTTTCCCTGGGCCCAGATCTACGACCCCGTCACGCGGACCTTTGCCGCCACCCCGGACATGAATGTTGGGCGAACCCAACACAACTCTGTCCTGTTGCCCGATGGCAAGCATGTGCTGGTCGAAGGCGGTGATGCCAATCCCAGTGGCAGCTCAAGCTCAGCTCCCACGACGGGAGAGGTCTTCGATTCCGACACGGGCCAGTTCCCAGCCCAATCCTTGGTCAACATGTCCGCGCAACGTGCGGTTCGGCACACTGCCACTCTTCTTGCGAATGGAGCCGTGTTGATCACCGGAGGCGGGACGGATCTCGACACCGCATTCAACTCGGCAGAGGTGTTTCTGCCATCAGGCGGACAGTTCTCGGCTCTTTCCGCCACCATGGGTTCGCATCGTTTCGGGCATGCAGCAACACGCTTGACTAACGGCTCCGTGTTGATCACCGGCGGGTGGGATCCGAATACCGAGCTCGACGTGGCAGAGTTGTACACCTCGTCCAGCACCACCTCTGGTTCTTTCGCGAGCACCATCGGCGCCATGCAGGGCGGTGGATCGGGCCATACGTCGACGCTTCTCACAAGCGGCAAGATCCTCATCGCGGGCGGCGACATCGCGTCTCAGACATACGACCCCGCCACGAAAGCCTTCACCCCGACTTCAGACTCGACCGCACTGTTCCTATTTAGGGCGACCTTGTTGGTGAGCGGAAAGGTTTTGTTGACCGATGGGACGGTCAACCCGCCTATGCTCTATGATCCCGCCACAGACAAGTTCACTGCTACCAAGGCTCCCATGAACGAAGCTCGGTTCGATTCCACGGCGACCCTGCTGGGTGATGGAACGGTATTGATCGCGGGCGGATCGAACCCAAGCACAGGCGGTGCCCTTACCACAGCCGAGCTGTATTGCCCCTAGCCAGGAGCTGAGCACGCGCTATAAGGCGCGGGCTGCATGACATTCCTTTCGCCCGCGCTGTCCTGGGTGGCCTTCGCCGTCCTCTCTGCCGTTCTTCTCGGCATCTATGACGTGGCCAAAAAGGCCTCGGTGCAAGACAACGCCGTGCTGGTCGTGCTTTTCGCCTGCAGTGCCAGCGGCCTGGCGCTCTTGCTGCCCTTGGGCGTTCTTTCGCTTGCCGAGCCTGCTTGGGCGCAATCCCACGGCGTCTTCATCGCGGCGCTTTCCTGGCGCGACCACGCCTTGGTCGTAGCCAAGGCGGCTCTCGTCACCCTGTCCTGGGTGCTCACCTTCTTGGCACTCAAGCATCTTCCCATTTCGCTCGCCTCACCTGTGCGCGCCAGCGCGCCGCTTTTCACCCTGCTTGGCGCCGTCGTCTTGTTCGGGGAAAGGCCGAGCACGCGGCAGATCCTCGGCATCGCGGTGATTCTCCTCGCCTACTGGGTCTTCTCGCTCATCGGCCGCATCGAGGGGGTTCGCTTTTCGCGCAACGCCTGGGTGTGGTCGCTCTTTCTTGGCACGCTGGTGGGTGCCGCCAGCGGCCTTTACGACAAGCATCTCCTGCAAACCGCGCACCTGCCCGCGCTCGCCATGCAGTTCTGGTTCACCGCCTATAACACCCTCATCCAAGGCGCCATCGTCCTCTTCCTGTGGCGGCCCCGCCGCGCCCAGCACACGCCCTTCCGCTGGCGCTGGACCATCGCCGCCGTCGGCGTGCTTCTGCTGCTATCCGATGCTCTCTATTTCCACGCTCTGGCCATGCCCGGCGCCCTGGTCAGCGTGATCTCGACCTTGCGCCGGACCAACGTCGTGCTCAGTTTCGCGCTTGGCTCCCTGCTCTTCGGCGAACGCTATCGCCTGCGCAAGTCCTTTGCCCTGGCCGGCGTGATCGTGGGCGTGTTTCTCATTCTTTGAGCCCGAGGGAGGTAATCCTCGCGCACCGGCGAGAACACCTCGATGGCCACCGAGTTCTTGAGGATGGCAGCGCCGTGCTTGGTGCCACCGGGAATGGACCAGCTATCGCCGGGGCGCACCTCGACACTGCGGCGGCCGATGGTCAGACGGACGCGGCCGCTGACCAGGTAGCCTGTCTGCTCCTGCGGGTGCGCGTGCGCAGGCAACGTGCTGCCCTTGCGCATGCGGAACTCGGTCATCAGCGTATGCTCGCCGTGAACCAGAGTCTTGCGCTCGATCCCTGGCAGGGCAAGCTGATACCCGCGTCGGCTCGCTTTTCGAATCATGGCTAGACCATAACCTATTCGCCGTGCGAAGAAGAGACGCTGGACATTCGTCGCACGGCGAGGCTGGATGTCGAACAAGCTCGGTCCATCCGGCTCAGCGGAGGTTGACGCGGGCGTGCGCGCTGAACCATACTTCACGAGGACCAACGACGACACGCACGGGTAGGCTCATGATTCACATCCCCCTTTATCTGAAATTGCTGAGTTATCTTCAACCCGTGTCGCTGAGACGGTCGGCAAGTGAGGTCAGCGGTTCCATCGAGTTGCTCCTCTACCACAATCGGTTCCGACTTCTTACCAACAGCGCCTTCTACTCTGATGGCGACCACTATTTCCCGGCCCTTGCAGTAGCAAGACACCTGAGGGAGTTCTTGCCAGCGGTGAGGAGTGTGCTCGTGCTTGGAGCGGGCCTCGGCAGCATTGTGCAGGTGATGCGTGCACGAGGATACGCCCCACACTACACGCTGGTGGAAAAGGACAAAACGGTACTTAAGTGGGCGCTGGAGATCCTGGGCGAAGGCAACTCACCCAAGCTGGAGCCCGTTTCTGATGACGCCGAGTCCTTCATGGCGCAGAACGGACGCAAGTACGACCTGGTGTTTGTTGACATATTCAAGGGGAGAGTCGTGCCTGACTTTGTGACAGCTCCGCTGTTCCTGAGACAGTGCCGGAATAGCCTCGCACCTGGCGGCCGAGTGGCCCTCAACTACATTGAAGTCAACAAGCACAAATGGGACAATGTACAGAAGGCTGTTGCTGGGGTCTTCCCCGGGAGCCAAGTAATCAGCAAAGACGACAACCGCATACTGATTAGCTCGCCATCCACCACCAATGCGTTCTCACACCGCTCCGGTGTCACAGAGGGATGAGCGAGAATTAGGGAGAATCGTGCCGAACCCCACGCGCTGCGGCTGCCCCACGTGCGGCCCGCTGCCGGTAAGCATTTAGGGCCCCACGGGCTCGGGCCAGCCCGTGGCATCCCAGACCAGATCCGCGATGCGCAGGGTGGCGGCTCCGTCGCTCATGGCGTAGGCGTGGTACACGAGATAGGCCTTGGTCCCCGTGAACATTACCGACTGGCCGCCGGGCCCCGCCCAGCTGCCGCCGCCATTCGCGATGAGGGTTCCACCCCCTTGCAGAGCAGCGGTTCCCGCCTTGTCGGTGAATGGTCCAGTCACGCTGGTGCCGCGCACGACGCGGATGTTGTAGGTGCTGTTTGCCCCCTGACAACAGGTATCCCAAGAAGTGAACAAGTAATAGTACCCGCAGCGGCGGACCATGAATGGACCTTCGATTGCTCCGCCGTTGCTCGGACGCGCGGCAATGGCGGTGACTGTGGTACCCACACGCGTGCCAGTCGAGTCGAGCTGGATGATCTTGATGCCGCTCCAGAAGCTGCCGAAGACCAGCCAAGGCGTGCCGTTCGTGTCCACAATGGCGTTCGGATCGATGGCGTTCCAATTGTCTGTCGTATTCACATTCGAGCAGATGGTGGCAGAGCCCTGGTCTGCCCATGCGCCTGAACTCAGCGAGGCGCGCGTGGCGTGCCCAATACAGGACTTGTTCGTCCCAAAGGTCGAGCCCGCATAGTAGAGGTGATAGGTGCCGCCAAAGTAGGAGATGTCTGGGGCCCAAAGGCTGGTCACGCCGGAAACCGCGGCACTCATCCACGAGGGCGTGTCAAAGGGCGCAGTCGCCGCATTCCAAGAGGTCAGGTTGGTGGACGTCTTGGCGCCAAGTCCTGTGTAGTAGAGATAGTAGCTACCGTTGCTCTCGATGGCGCTTGGATCGTGTGCCCCAAGGTTGCCCGTCAATGTCAGTGCTCGCGGAGGATGGGCTGCATCGTAGACGCCAACGTCGCAGCGATCGGCGGAGAGCCCACCCGTGCCCGGGGCACCGCCAGTGGCGGCCATGCCCCCGCTGCTTGGGGCACCGCCAGTGGCAGGCATGCCCCCGCTGCCAACAATTCCACCCGTTGCCTTGCTGCCGCCGACGCTCGTCGTTCCGCCTGTCACCACCACGCCTCCGCTACCCACGGATCCGCCAGTCATCTTGATTCCACCCGTTATTCCACCAATCGTCGGCGTTCCACCCGTGACCACCGAACCGCCCGTTCCCGAGACGCCGCCAGCGCTCGTCGTTCCAGCCGTCGCCAAGCTTCCGGCAGTCGCAACCGCACCACCAGTTCCTGTCACTCCTCCCGTGTCACTTCTTCCTCCGCTCGCGATCGTCCCACCCATCGTAATCGATCCTCCCGTGCCAACCGCCCCGCCTGTGCTCGCGCTCCCGCCGGCACTGCTCCCCCCTGTGCTCGGTGTTCCACCGCCCGTTGTGCCGCCAACCCCGTGAGACGAGCCCACGCCAAATCCTGAACATCCCCCAAGGAATACCCCGGCCATCCCGACAAGCAGGAGCGATAGCGCAGTCTTTCCCGTTGTGGACATCCTCGTCTCTTGAAGTGGCGAGAACCGAGGTCTTCGGCTCACGTCATTCGACCGATGGGCCTCGACAACGTGCAAATCGCTCCTGCGAGGGGATACCGTGTAACCCCTTGTCCCGTGCGACGTCAAAATCAACGAACGCGCCCAGGGCGCGCCTAGGAGGTTCTGTCATGGCAAACGCGAACGACGGCCGATTCGTCTGGTACGAACATCTCACCAAGGATCCCAAAGCGGCGATCGCCTTCTACGGCGACGTCATCGGCTGGCAGACGCAGCCGTTCGGGGAAGGCGGCGACTACACCATGTGGGCCGGAAGTCAGGGCCCGCTCGGCGGGGTGATCGGTCTGCCCGAGCAGGCGGCCAAGATGGGCGCGCCGCCGCATTGGATGGGACACGTCCAGGTCGAGAAGGTCGACGCCATGGTGGCGTTGGCCAGGGAGCTCGGGGGCAATGTCCACCATGGGCCCGAGGACATTCCGACGGTCGGTCGCTTCGCGGTCATCGCCGACCGGCAAGGCGCGTTTCTGTCAATCTTCCAGCCGAGTGGCGACCTCATGAAGCTGCACGATGCGAGCAAGCCGGGCGAGTTCTGCTGGAGTGAGCTTGTGACCAGCGACAGCGCCGCCGCCTTCGCGTTCTACGCGAAGCTTTTCGGGTGGAAGGTCCTGGAGGACATGAACATGGGCGACATGGGCAATTACCGCGTCTTCGGCCTGGGCGACGTGCGCGTGGGCGGCATGATGACCGTGCCCAAGGGTTCGAAGATGCCGCCCATGTGGGGTTACTACACGCAGGTTTCCAATCTCGAGGTCGCCATCGAACGAGCGACCAAACGAGACGCCAAGATCATGAACGGCCCCATGGAAGTGCCGGGCGGCGCGCGCATCGCCCAGCTTCTGGATCCGCAGGGCGCGGTCTTCGCCCTGCACCAGTTGCCGGCACAGTGAAGCCTGTCGGCCCGCCATGGGCGTGTCGAGGTTCTGGCCACCGTGATTAGCCCAGCGGCCAACGCTTCTGGGGTGTGATCGCTGTCGCTTTGATTCGGTTCGGGGTCAGGGTATCATCCTGTTCGCGATTGAAGCTGGTCAAACGCGAACAGGAGACGAGTCATGGGAGCACGGGGTATCAAGCGCCGTACAGCGGCCGAACATAGGAGCCGACGGTGAAAGAGAAAGATGTCCGAGACCGCATCAATGCCTTTCTCAGAAATAGGCTCCAGAATCTGGTGGTGCCCGCTTCGATGGGGATCGGCCTTGCCCTGGGCGCATGCGACACTTCGGCGCTGAAATCCAACTTGGACAGCTCCGGGGGCTCTTTAGCCATGCAGGGTACCGGTGGTGTCCCGAAGTACGGAGTGGGGGGCTTTCCAAATCCCGGCTCGGGTGGTGCGGGTGGCGGCTTGGGCGGGGCGGGCGGATCGCCCTACGGAATCGGTGGATCCACAAGCCCAAGCTCTGGTGGTGCCGGGGGTGGCTTGGGCGGGGCGGGCGGAATTCTCTACGGACTCGCAGGAGCTACAATTCCGCGCTCTGGGGGTGCCGGTGGTGGTTTGATCGGAACGGGCGGCACAGTATACGGAATGGGAGGAACTACAATTCCCCGCTCTGGCGGTGCCGGTGGCGGCATACCCGGGACGGGCGGCACAGTGTACGGAATGGGAGGATTCAGAGACGCCGGGCCGTCAAGCGGTGGCGGTACGATCGACTCTGGGGCAATTCCCGAAGCGGGCAAGAGCGAGGCGGGCCAAAGTCAGGACTCAATGGTTTCGGAAGCAGGTGTCGTTGAACCGACCGACGCGAAGAATTCCTCACCCCGCGACCGCGGTGCGGCTGAGTAGAAGATCACCCTCGGCGCCGCCTCGGTGCCGGCCAGCACTTGGTCAAGAAGAACCGTGCGAGAAGAGCCGTGATTGAAGTATTGCAGCAGGTAGGATTCTTTCCTCACACGTGCGTGTGGGAGCTGACGCTGGCGTGCAATCTGCGGTGCAAGCACTGCGGCTCTGTCGCTGGCAAGCGGCGTGCGGATGAGTTATCGCTCGACGAGTGTCTGCGTGTGGCGGGCGAGTTGGTGGCCCTGGGATGCCAGCGCATCACCCTGATTGGCGGCGAGCCAACCCTCTACCCAGGCTGGCACGAAGTGGGCAGACGCCTGGTCGAGCTGGGAGCGGAGGTCAACATGATCTCGAACGGCCTTCACTGGTCGCCCCAACATCTCGACCAGGCGAAGAAGGCGGGCCTGTGCGCGGTGGGATTCAGCCTCGATGGTTTCGAGAAAGAGCATGACGAGCTGCGGGCCCCTGGCTCGTTCGAGCGGGTGGTGCGCGCCATCGACATGTGCGTGGCGTCTGGCATGCGAACGGCGGTGAACACGACCATCAACCGGCTCAATCAAGGCGTCCTCAAGGAGATGCGCACGTTCTTGATGGAGCATGGGGTTTTCGCCTGGCAACCGCAGCTGGCCACCGCTGCGGGAAACATGGGGGAGCACCTCGACTTGATTGTGCGTCCAGAAGATCTGTTGTGGCTGGCGCCCCAGATAGCAGAACTGTGCCGGATTGATTGCCCAGAATTCGAGATCTGCGTCGGTCACAACATTGGCTACTTTGGCAATCCCGAATCGGCCCTGCGCGCCGCGGACATCGCGTTGCCCTTCTGGCTCGGCTGCAGAGCCGGTTGCCAAGTGATCGGGATCGAGAGTGGCGGAGATGTGAAGGGCTGTCTTTCGCTGCCCTCGTCGGTGCACGGCGAGCACCGCTTTGTCGAAGGCAACGTGAGGGAGAAAAGCCTGCGCGACATTTGGAATCGCCCGGATGCTTTCGCGTACAACCGGCTCTTCAAAGAGGCGCAGCTGTGTGGCTTCTGCCGCGTCTGTCGTTTTCGCGATGTGTGTCGCGGCGGCTGCAGCTGGGTTAGTTACGCCCAGGGCGGGGGCGGAAACGAGCACTGTTTCTATTACCAGGCGGTGGGGCACGGACGCTTCGATCTGCTCGCCGAGAAGCCGACTGCGGAAGAGACAGACTACTTCGAGCGTGGCACGCTAGTGCGTTGAGCCTGGTCTCTTGCACCTAACACTAGCAACTTGGTGTCACAAGAAGCAACCTTGTTGCCCTGCGAGCGCAGCACACCGCTTGTCCCAGGGACGAAGATTGGTATGCAGTGCTGGACTTGCACGGATGCTATCCCAGTAATACCGCCGTCCGCTGGCTGTGACTATTAGCCCGCGGAACCCCGCCGCTCGATGCTTCTTCCAATGCTTCGTCGTCCCGCCATTTCGGATGCACGACTCCGCAATTGAGGTTACACTGGCGCCGTACATGGAGGTCCTGGCGTGAAAATATCTTCTCCTATGATCCGATTGCTCCTGCTGGCCATTGTGGGAGGCGCTGGTTGTGAACATGCCAAGGCAGGCCCCACGCCCGGGCAGACCCTGAGCGGCAGCGTGGACGCGGCGGTCCAGGGCGAAGGCCTGACGGCGGCGGTCTTCTGGGAGGTCGCCACGGGATCCCCGGATTGCGCCTACAAGTTCGGCGAGGGAATCGTCACCAATGGCCGGTTCTCGATCACCCTTCCAGGCGATCCACCTACCGAGGCCATCAACTCGTTCGGAATCGGCGTCGGGATCGTCGTGGTGCTGGCGCCGGGGGTGACGTTGCCCGACGGAAAGCTTGCGCCCGATGTCTTAGCCGCGGACATCGTCGGGATTAGCGCGCGCAACAGCGTCATCTGGCGAGCCAAGACGCTGGACTTGCCCGAGTCGGGCCCGCCGCCGAACTGGTGGCCGCTAGGGTTTCCGCAGGGCCTTGCGTGCGGCGCTTGCACGCCCCGCCCCGACGGAGGCAGCTTCGATGGGTTCGCACCCACCGCCTGCGACCAGCTGCAGATCAGAGCCGTCAATACGGCGAGTGTCTGCAACTGGACCTGAGACCTCCGGCGGGTGGCTATCGTGCCCGCATCGGCCTTCCGCGGCGGCGCCTGAGGCGCACGGCGGACAACCCAATTCCGAGCAGGCTGGCGAAGGCGCCGGGACGCCCGTGCCGGCCAGCCAGCTCGCAAGAGCAGCCTTGGCTGGTGTAGCGAGGGGTGGAAATGGGCGTCGTGGAATTGGGCATCGCGTAGGCGATGTTTGAGATCTCGCTGACGTTGCCGAATTTGTCCACCGCCGCGACGCCAACACCGTAGGGGATTTCGTTCTGTAGCCCGGTGATGCGATAGCTGGTTGTGGTCGGGGGAATCAGGCCCGAACACAAGTAGCGCGGATCGAGGTTTCCGAAAGCGCCGTTCGGTGAAGTGGCGGGAGCCATGCTCGGACACAAAGACGCGGACGTCATGAATGACTGGGCGTACGTGCCAGTCGCGAACACCTGTGCATCGGCTCCTCGTTGGCAAAAGAGTTGAACCCCCATGAAAGTGGGGTTCGAGGATGGGTCGAGGTCGGCGGGCCAACTCCAGTTGACCACGAGCGCCTCGTTGCCGGCCACTGCGGTCACATCGGTGGGAGCGTACGGGACTTCGCCAACCAGTTCGACCACGACTGACGAGTTATCGTTGTCGGGAGATGTCGAGGAGTTGGTTTGTCCCCAGAACCAGATGTTCTGCATGGTGAAGGTGCTCGCGCAGGCACTCCTCGCATCGCAGGTACCGTTCACGCTGCACGCGGGTAAGGCCAGAGAATTGTAGAGCCAGGCCACCGGGATCGGCGGGCTCTCGTACACGCGCTGGTTTTCGAAGACGGTCAGCGGGAAGCTTGCCGTGTAGTTGCTGGGATCGAGCAGGTTCGTGCATAGGGCTGAGAGACTGCCGACATAGGCGCCTGAATCGAGACAGTTGATGCCATTGCTGCCAGCATACAGCCGGCCGGTGCCGAGGCTGACGGAATTGGCCGAGAGCAGAGCCTGGATTTTCTGGGGCGTGCCTGTGGCGGGTTCGATGACAATCTTCACATACCCGCTGTAGTCGGTGACGTCGCCATCGCATTCGCAGCGTGCCCGGTTGAAGAAATACGGCTGCTGGATCGAGTTCATCTGCACCCAGGCCTTCTGTCCCGGGTCGTAGGACTCGAAGTAGATGGTGAAGTCGGTGGCGGAAAGTGCCGCGGCTCCCGTCGTGCCGCCCGTCCCTGTTCCGATGGTGCCGCCCGTCTGTGCCCAGGCGCCGGTCGGGGTGAATAATGCCAAGCAAGTCAGAAGACAAGGACGTATGAACCTAACCATCCCGGCATACTATCACCGGTGGTCTAGCAAGGGCGCATACTGGCGTCGTCTTGGGCAACCTCACTGGCCAGCAGGCAAGCGAATGAAGAACGTGGTCCCTTCGTCGTCGGTCGAAGTAAAACCGACCACGCCGCCGAGGTAGCGCTCGCCGAACAACTTCATGCTGAACGTGCCAAGGCCACGCCCGCGGCCGGACTTGGTGCTGAACGAACGCTTGAAAACCTGAATGGCGATGTTGCGCGCGATCGTGCCCGCGTTCCACACGCGAAGCTCGCATCCTGCGGGCCCATGCTCGACCCAGGCTTTGACCACACCGCCCTCGGGCGTCGCTTCAAGCGCGTTCTTGACCATGTTGACCAGGATACGGACCAGCAGCGACTCGTCTGTCGCGATGGTGCGCCCCGTCTCGCCGCGGATGATCTCCACCTTTCGGCCACTCGCTTCCGAGTGCCCCTCCAGGATGCCAGCGGCCGCTTCGAGCACCGCTTCGGGATGCACGGCCGCGCGCTCTGTTTGCAGTGTGCCCTTCTCGGCCTGAAGCAGCACGCGCTGATCTTCAATCTCCCGTTGCAGGCGCTTGGCGAGCGCAAGGATCCGTCGCGCCACATCGCCCGAATCCCCAGACGCCCGAGCCGCGCTGACGTGCGCCCAGTTGAGCAATGGACCCACGGTATTCGAGATGTCGTGCAGAAACACGCGCTCGAGCGCATCTCGCCGTTTCTCTGCGCTGATGTCGCGAATCCCGACGATGGTGAAGGCTTCGCTGCCTACCGCTAGTCGGGAGGCCCGCACACGCAGCTCCAGGGCATCGATGGCTTCCCCTTTGCGCAGGGTCATCAGGCAGTCGCGTTCGACGGTTGCCCCGGTGCGCTGACTTTCGACGATCGCCATGACCGCGCCGCAGGCCGCACACTCTGGCGATGTCCCGCAACCGCCCTGGCATTTCCAGGCCTGGGCACACCCCAATGCCTCGCCGGGACGGAGACCTTCGATGATCTGCATTTCTTGTGCGCCAAGACCAGCAAGCAAGACCGAGTTCCCGACGAGGATCTGACGCTGGCGGTTGAGCACCACGACCGAGACGTCGGCCGCATCGAGGAGCGCCTGCAGAAGCGGGTGACTGGAAAGAGCTGCAATGCTCGCTTCGACCTCGCTTCGGCTCGCCCGCTCTGCGGGGGCGAAAGCACTCTTGGCAACGAAGGCGCCGTCGCCATAAACCACATGGCCATCCGACATCCGTGTGCATCTATCACGAAATCTCCGACAACGCACTCTTGGTCGGAGAAATACCGCCTCCGATGACGGCATCGCGCTCGCCCCGTCCAGCGGCGGATTAGGAGGCGGGCCGAAGGCGCGGGCGCGGGCCCGAAGTGCGCGCTAAGCTCGACTGGGTCGTAGCCCGGTAGCCTAGTTACGCTTGTACCGAATATTCGCGCCGAACAGTGAGAAGCGAGAAGGAGAATCATGGCCACCATGCGCGTCGCGTACTGTTTTGTTGCGGTCGTCAGCGCAACCACCTTGAGCGCCGGGCTTGCCAATCGAGCGTGGGCGCAAACCGTTACGATTTCGGTCGATGCCACGGCGGCGGGAACGCCGCTTGAGCGCATCTGGCCGTACCACGGCTACGACGAGGTCAACTACTCCACAACTCCGGAAGGCGAAGCGCTGCTCAAGACCATCGCCACGGCGCACACCGCCCCGGCGCACATTCGCACGCACTTTCTCCTCAATACCGGCAACGGCACGCCATCGCTCAAGTGGGGATCGACGAACGTGTACACCGAGGACGCCACGGGCAATCCAGTCTACTCCTGGACGCTCATGGATGGAATCATGGATGCCATCACGGGAGCGGGCGCTTTCCCGTTCGCCGAGATCGGGTTCATGCCCCAGGCGCTGTCGACGAATCCGACGCCGTACCAAAACTCGGCCGCGACCGCCCTCGATGGTGGTTGCTTCTACCCGCCCACCGACTACACCAAATGGGGCAACCTCATCACGGCGTGGGCGACGCACGTAAACACTCGTTACCCAAATGTCGCGGCGTCTTGGCAGTGGGAATTGTGGAACGAGCCCGACATCGGCTACTGGAAGGGAACCTTCGCGGAATACGCGAAGCTCTACGACTACACCGAATCGGCGATCCACGGGGTCATACCAACGGCCCAAGTGGGCGGGCCCGCAGTGGCAGGTGCGGGCAGCTCGTTTCTGTCGCAGTTTCTGCAGCATTGCTCGACGGGAACCAACGCCGTGACCGGCAAGACGGGAACGCGCCTCGATCTCATCACCTTCCACGCCAAGGGCGGCACCACCGTCACGGGCGGCCACGTCGAGATGAACCTCGGCCACCAACTTAGCTTGCATCAATCGGGGTTCAAAGCGGTGAGCGCCATTGCGGCGTACAAGCAGACGCCCATCTACGTCACCGAAGCAGATCCCGACGGATGCGCCGCTTGCCCGGCGACATCGACGCCGGCCGATGCGTATCGATACTCGCCAGCGTACGGCGCCTACGCAATCGCCATGATGAAGCACACTCTGGAACTAGAGGCGAGCCTGGGAGTGAAGGTCGGTGGGCTCTTGACGTGGGCCTTCACCTTTCCGGGGACGCCGTATTTCGCCGGCTACCGCGCGCTCGCGACCAACGGTATCAGCTTGCCCGTACTGAGCGCCTTCAAGCTCTTGGGCAGCTTGGCTGGGACACGCCTGCCCGCGACGAGCAGCGGCGCGGCGACACTCGCCTCCATCTTGGCGAACAGTGTTCGCGCCAATCCCGACATCGACGCGATAGCGACGCTAAACGGGCAAAGCGTGCAGGTCCTGGTGTGGAACTACCACGACGATTTGGTGACCACGACCGCCGCGCCGGTGCAACTTACGGTCAAGGTTCCGGCCTCGTTTGGAGCTTCTGCAACGGTCTCCCACATGCGCGTGGACGAGACCCACGGCGATGCCTACACGGTGTGGACAGGACAAGGAAGCCCGGCGACGCCATCGGCAGCGCAGGTCCAGGCGATGCAACAAGCCATGGATCCCATGGCCTTGAATCCGCCCCAGACGGTGGCGGTGAGCGGTGGGTCGGTGTCTTTGAGTTTCGATCTTCCCCGCTTCGGCATCTCGCTCGTGACCATCGGTCCGGCGTCCGAAGCCGTCGATGCGGCTGTGCCCGTGGCATCGGGCGGCGCGGGCGGCGGTGGCAGTCGGGCCGGAGCCGGCGGCAGCGGCGGCACGAGCAGCGGCGGCACGAGCACGGGTGGTGTTTCGGGGCAAACTGGCAGCGGCGGCGGTCAAGTCGGCAGTGGCGGCGCGCAAGCCGGCAGTGGCGGCGCTTCGGGGCAAACTGGCAGCGGCGGCGCCAGCACGGGTGGTGTTTCGGGGCAAACTGGCAGCGGTGGCGCCGCCACGGGTGGTGTTTCGGGGCAAACTGGCAGCGGTGGCATCAGCGCTGGTCACGGTGGGAGCAGTGGCGGGATTGCCGGCGCCACTGGCATTGCCGGCGAGGGCGGCGCAGGCAACGGCGGCTTGATCGCTGGCGGCTCGACCGGACAAACCGGCGAAGGTGGTGCGCCAGCCGCCGGAGGCACCAGCTCCCATCAAGCCAGCAAAGGCGGATGCTCGTGCGCGCTCGCCGCCAGCGGCACGCCACACACGCCGCTGGGCATCGGTATCTTGTTGTTCCCGCTTGGAACCGCCATTCTCCGGCGTTCTTGGCGTCGTCGATGACGATACCGAGCGATGTTTCGGCCTTGCATCCGGTGCTACGGCGAAACAGACTCAGTCTGTCTCGAATACCTTATCGTCACCCGCCTGATAGAGAAGCGACCTGATCGCGGCGGAGTCGAACCGCGTGGTAAATCGACGAGAAAGGATCCGACATGATCTCTTATCGGCCAACCTCGCTGTCCAGGTGGATTTCGAGATTCATCCTGGCTTCGGCTATCTTGGCGAGCGCATGTCGAAACAGCGGTGGCCCCGTCGGAACCTTTGGCACGGGCGGCAGTCCATCGACTTCAACGTTGACGCCGACGTCGACAGCAACTTCGACATCGCCGATCACTGTCACCATTTCCCTCGGTGGCGCGAGTGGTTCGAGCGGCGCTGGCGGTGGCGGCGGCATGATGGCCAACGGGTGTGCCGACAACTCAAGTTGCCCAGGCGGCATCTGTGTTCCGCTCAGTGGAGGATCCAGTGTGTGCACCACGACCTGTGGCAGCACATCCGATTGCATAGCGGGTTGGAACTGTGGAACGATGGACGGTCAGAGCAGCAACGTCTGCCAATGCACGCCGTCGCCCGAGATCTGCGACGGCCTGGACAACGATTGCAATGGGATCATTGACGATCTCGACGTCAACCACGATGGCATCTGTGACTGCATAAAGATTGCAACCGTGGGCAATCCCGGCACGCATGGCGCGCTCGACGTCTTCGGTACTTGGATGTCGGCCAGGGCCAGCAGTGGCGCTGTGGTCGCGCTCGGCAGCCAGGTACTGACTGCCGATCTCGTCGCCCCCTTCAACGTCATCGTCGTCGAGGATATTTATCTGTACGGCAAGGGGCGAGCCTATACGACCGACGAGGCGCAGGTGCTTTCCGACTGGGTCAACAAAGGTGGCGGTCTCATGACCATGACGGGATACTCCAGTCCGCCGACTGACAATGCCAACGTGAACATTCTTCTTGCACCCTTCGGATTGAGCTACGGCGAAGTGCAGATTCTGAAAAAAGGCGCGAGCGCAACCACGGTCCCCATCACGCAATTCACAGCCCACCCCATCACAGCCGGCGTCACCTCGGTAGGCGTAGACAACGGATACGAGGTGAGCGGCCCGGCAAGTCCAGACCCGGCGTCCAACTTTATCGTCTATGCAACCGGAGGCGGATACCGGGTCGGCGAGGCCATGCAAGTTGGCAAGGGCCACGTCGACGTTTGGGGCGACGAGTGGATCACCTACAACAGCGAGTGGGTCAACCACCCCGACTATCAGGTTCCGCTCTTCTGGACGAACACGATCAAGTGGTTGACGCTGGCCGGATTCTGCCAAGTTACGATCCCAATCATCATTCCGTAGACAGAGCGCGGACCGAAATTTCGCGCCGGGCGAAATCACCGGCGCGACTACAAGAGTCGCTGCGCCTTGATGTGCAAGTAGCGGTTGATGAGGGTCGGGGTCAGCTTGCGCGGAGACACGTGCAGGACCAGGGCACCCGTTTCTCGCAGGTCCCGTACCAAGCGGTCGCGCCGCAGGATGGCTTCCGCGGCGGCTGCGCGCTGATAGAGATCCGCCACCTTGATATCCAGCTCTGTGCGGCGCGGTTCGGCCATCGCGTCCAAGGTTTCGTCGCGAAAGAGCATGAGCCGCAGCGATGGATTTCTGGACAGCACGAGTGTCAAGCATCGACGAAGCATCACCCGTCTTCGCTCACCTTGACAGCCAAAACCTCAATGATATTGGGCATAGCGCTTGTGCGTACGCGTATGTGCGGAATATCTGCGCACACAGCAGTGGTGGAAGCGCCAACAGTGGCTTTCCAAGTGAGCGAATGCGCTGGCCTACATATCAGCTTCTTCGCCTACTTCGCAGACCGGCACATACACAAGGGTTCTCTACAATAGCCGTTGGTGTTCGTGCTAACTATTTCCTTGCTTTCCTGTCGAAGTAAGTTCTAAGTTTACTGTCAAGATCGTCGGTGATGTCACTCGGATCTATTGGTTACCGAGTGGCAGCTCTTTGTAACTATGGATAGTGACAACGAATTGCGTGCTGGCTCTCCGCGCTGCGGGTCGATGTCCCGTGGTGACGTGCCAGTTTCCCAGGGCGATTCGACGGTCAAGGAAAGCAGCGCTTTCTCACCGCACGACGCCGTCACTCGTAAGATTCGTAATCCTCTGCTCAACCCGCAGGCAACCCCGCCACTAGCGCAGTTGCCAGTTCCCGCAGCGCAGAGCGAGCCGCCACCGCGCATTGCTGCCGGGCTGGTTCCGCCGAACGACGTCTCGGGAAATATCCATCCCTTCCCGCCACCATCCCTGGCCGACCAGAAGGACAAATCAGCTGCTGGGTCAACAAGGGCAAGACACAAGGGGCTCGTCATCGTTGTGGCCATTGTCGTTGCAGGCACCGCGGTGGACATCTTCTTGTGGAGGACGAGCAGCGCACGTCACGCGAAGACGGCACATCTGATGGAGACCATCGCAACTTCTACTGCGTTCGCGAACGCAACGGAATTGCCCAGGACCGCGTCCGCCACGTCTACCGTTCCGATAGTAGAACCTCTTCGCGACCGAAGTCCTAGCGAGGTCAGCGGCAAGACCGCGGAGGTCGATCTCGCGCTTGACGGCATCGCGGCAAGTGGAGGCAAGAAGAAACTCGACGTTGCGAATGACCTACAGAGTCATGTGGTGGAAGCTTCCGCAACGGAGCTCGTTGCGTCCGGCAAATCGGTAGGTTCATTGGAAAAGACCGATCTGAAAATTGGGGCACAAACGAAGCGCACCTCGCCACGCCCGCTCTCGGAACCTCGTTCATCGCAGGCCGTGGTGAAGCCCAAGCCCAAGAAGGATATCAGGGGCAAGTCCACCCCCAAGGGTGGCGATGATTTTGGCATGGATCTGCGGACTACCACTGCCAGGCGTCCGACAACAACGATCGACGAAGAGGATCCCTACTCGCCATGAAGACAGCGCTTTCCATGATCTCTTTCGCGTTGCTGTCATTTATCTCCCTGTCAAATGCAACAGGGCAAGGGGACGCGACTGAGCAGGCGCGTGCCAGTTTTCACGGGGGTGTCGAGCTATTCAAAGAGGGCAGCTTCGAGGCAGCGTTGGCCTTCTTCCAGAAGGCGAACCAGATTAGTCCCTCCTATCGCGTGCTTTACAATATCGCCCAGACCTACTTGGAACTTCACGACTACGTGAATTCCTACACGACTTTCAAGGACTACCTTCGGCAAGGTGGGGACGAGATTCCCGCGACTCGGCGGACCCAGGTCGATGACCGGAATCAAAAGCTGGAAGAGCGGATCGCTTATCTGGAAATCACCTGCAATCTAAACGACGCGGACATTCGCGTGGATGACATCTCGGTTGGAAAATCCCCACTGACATCCCCAGTGCTTGTCAACGCTGGACCACGCAGGCTTTCGGCCGTCAAACCCGGCTACTCGGTCGCCGCACGCATTCTCACTGTGGCTGGCAGCGATCGAAGCAAGGTCAAGTTGGAGATCGTCACACCGCTCGATGTGCAACCGAGCAAGCTCGCGATGGCGCGGACGGCAACGCCAGCGGTCGCGAAGCCAGCCTCCCCAAGGCTCCGCGAAGCTGAGCCGCAGACACTAGCGTCGCGAAAGTGGCTCATCGTCAGCTTGTCGATAGCGGGAGGCTGCGCTGTCGCGACCGGGATCTCCGGCTGGCAGATGCTCGCGGCCAAGAACGATTTTGACAACGAGATCGCCAAGACCCCCTATAGCAAACCCGTTGCCGACAGCGCGCGTTCGAGGGCGATGACCTACCAAGACCTGACGTGGGGATTTGGTGCTGCAACGCTAGCGTCTGGCGGCATAGCCCTGTACATGGCACTCACCGGCGATCGTGATTCTGGACAACGGAATCGCGCGAACGCAGAGCGCTCGCTGGCGGTTCTTCCCGTGGTGAATGGCCTGGCTCTTCGTGGCGTGTGGTGAGGAAATCGAGATGAGCGTCTACAACCTCGAACATGTTTCCAACGTGGCATCTGTCGACGATTGGGCACCAGACAAGAGAGTGTATTAAAAAATGAAATCTACTCGCTTCAGCACCGTGGCTTTGTTTGCCATCGTCTCGGCCTTTCACTTTGCGGCCTGTCTCGATCTGACGACTCCTTGGTCGGGGAATACGGATGCCGCTCGCGACTTGGGCAACACAGTTGGCGCTGGTGGAACCATTGCTTTCGAGAGGGACGATGGATCAGTCGGTTGGGGCGGCCGTGCCGGGACAGGAGGCATGGCGACGGGTGGAGTCGTTGCGGGTGGAAGAACGGGAAGCGCCCAGGATGATGCTGGTTTCGCCACTGACCAGGCGTCGTCGGTGGACGCCAGCAAATCTGGAGCTGGTGACACTGGGGAAATTCTAGCCGCAGATGCCGCGATCCTCCCAACCGGCGGCGCCGGCGGATCATCCCTGGATGCTGATGTCGATGCGCCATTGGGGGGGACCGGCGGTGTCGGTCTCGACGGCGCGTTCGGTGCCGATGTTCCCGGGAGCGGAGGCTCCGGCGGAAATAGTGCCGGCGGCCAGACGACCAGCGGCGGTGGCTCCGGTGGCAAGGGCTTGGGTGGCAAAGCGTCTGGCGGTGCAAGAACCGGCGGCGCGACCGGCTCCGGCGGCGCGACTGGCTCCGGCGGCGCGACCGGCTCCGGCGGCGCGACTGGCTCCGGCGGCGCGACTGGCTCCGGCGGCGCGACTGGCTCCGGCGGCGCGACTGGCTCCGGCGGCGCGACTGGCTCCGGCGGCGCGACTGGCTCCGGCGGCGCGACTGGCTCTGGCGGCGCGGGGGGCGTCGCTCCCTTGTCGCAGATTCTGAGCATCGACTTCGTGGGGGGCATGCCGAATGGCGCCGCCGCGCCGTCGGGAACGGTCGTGATGGCCGCCAGCGAAACCGCGGGCGTGAAACCCGCCGCCCACTGGAACAGCGCAACCGGCTCTACTGGATCCCTGTCATCGCTCGTACTCGCAAGCGGAGCCACGACCACCGCATCCGCGAGTTGGGCCTTGATTCCCATCGATGGTGCAACAGATACCTGGAGCAATGCTTTTGTGGACGCTCCTGGCGATACGCGCATGATGAACGGCTACCTCGACCCAAGGTCGTCTGCCTTGCCGGCGACTATCACTGTGACGGGCTTGCCCGACCCGATGAACAGCGGATACGACGTTTACGTCTATTGCTATTCCATTATGGATTCACCGGACACACGCGTGTACGAGTACATAATTGGTCAAACGACATATTCCGTGACACAAACCGGGCCGACCACAAGTACCTTTCCCGGATATACGCTGGCGTCTGGCGCAGATGGCGGCAACGGAGGCGCAGGCAACTACGTCGTATTTCGCCATGTGACCGGGTCTAGCTTCAGTTTGACCGCGCAGCCCGAGACCTCGACCTATGGTGTGCAGCGTGCTCCCGTAAACGGAATGCAGATCGTGTACCCATCGGGATACTAACGAAGCCGTGGAATAGACGTGCAGCCTGACCAAGTTTGGCCGCCCTACCGAGAAGATGCGCGGCGGCTCGCGTTCGAGATGAAAGAGTACGCGCCGTCCGACCCACGCATCGATCGCCGCGAAAAGTGCGACGGCCAAATCGGCGAGCAGCATGGGCTCAACTGGGATTCGGAATTGCGTGTCCTGGGTAGGGTAACTCAGCCAAATTGAAGGACAAGAGCGTGGCGGGTAGTGGCTCAAGGGTCATTGAGAACCATGAAGGCAAACAGTGAGTATCCGTTTGCGTTGCCTCGCTTGGTGCCATTCATTCGCACATACCGTGCGGTGGTCTTGGCAAAGGTCACGTCGGTCACGGAATACGATGCCCCAGTGGTCGTGTTGTAGACGTCGGTCCAAGTTGTGTTGTCGGTCGAAACCTGGATTGCGAATGACTTGCCATAGTCTGTGTACCACTTGAGAATGACCCGATCGATTGCCATGGCAGAGCCCAGGTCCACCATGATCCACTGTGGGTCGCTGGCGGTGCTTTCCCATCGCGCGGCCGTGTAATTCTGATAAGTCGTGGCCGTAGTTACGGCCGAGGCCGGGTTTGCGGCGGTTGCCGAGGACGCGGTGGCCGTCTTGCCGAGAGCCAGGTCGCGCGAGGTTCGATCGAAGGCCCGCCAGGTGCCGGCGGTCACGTTCAAGTCCCAATCCTGATAGTAATTCATCGTCGGCAGGCCAGCAGCATCGAATTCCATCGGCAGCCACAGGTAGTCACCCTGGTACCCTCCCGTTGGCATCCAGCGGTCGCCGTCGTACATGTAGACGGTCCCTTGCGTACCCGCGAACGGAAAAACGAAATCGCACTGCGTTTCATACGAAACCGTCGAGCCAGGTGTGTTCATCACTATCGGCGCCGACCATGGTCCTGCCAGGTTGGTCGCCATATAGTGATTCGTAGCTGAGGGTTGGATCCCCCTGGTACGGGAAGTCCCGTAGTAGTAGGTACCGTTGCGTTTGAAGATGTACGGAGCTTCACGAATGGGTATTTTGAAATAGTAGGTTCGCTCAGCCAGAGTCAAATAGTCCGCGGACATTCGGTAGATGCCATGCGACTGATTCGTACCTTCCCCCCACCAAACATAGGCCAGATACGCTTGCCCGTCGTCGTCCTTGTACATCGACATGTCCCCAATGAAGGCGCCATCCACCAGAGTCTGGCTTTTGAACGTGAATGGTCCTTCGGGAGCCGTCGCGGTGGCTATGCCAAAATAGGCACCGTTTCCGATGTACTTCAAGAACATCACATATGTCTTGGTCGTGTCGTTGTAGAGCACGTCCATTCGGTTGGCATCGTTGGCCAGGTGGATCACAACGCCCTTGTAGGTCCAATGGACCAGATCGGGAGATGTGTAGCAAGTCTGGTCGATCGCGCCAGGCAAGCTCCCATACCAGTAATAGAGATCGCCAAACTTGCGAAGCGCTCCGCTTCGCACCTGAATCAGATTCCCATCTAGGTCGTACCAGAAGAAGTCGTTATGGATTGTCACCCAACCCGTCGTTGCGGTTCCGCCAGTGGCAGTGGTTCCGCCGGTCTTCGTAGTGCCGCCGATGGCGGTGGTGCCACCAGCAACGGTAGTGCCACCGGTCTGCGTAGTGCCGCCGATGGCGGTGGTGCCGCCAGCAACGGTGGTCCCACCTGTCCTTGTGGTGCCACCGGTGCCACCAACAGCGGTGGTGCCGCCAGCAACGGTGGTGCCGCCGACAATGGTGGTGCCACCGGTCTGCGTAGTGCCGCCGATGGCGGTGGTGCCGCCCGCAAGGGTGGTCCCACCTGTCTTTGTGGTGCCGCCAGCAACGGTGGTGCCGCCGACAACGGTGGTGCCACCAGCGACGATGCTGCCGCCAGAAGCGGTGCTGCCGCCAGCAACGGTGGTCCCGCCGACAGCAGTGGTTCCACCGCCTCCCGTGGGAAAACCGCCGGTGCTGATGGAGCCGCCGCTGGGAGCTCCGGCTGCCCGGCCACCTGTGTTGCCGGCGCAGCCAACCGCCATCGGCGCGCTAGCCAATAGCACGAGAACGAAAGAATAGGTCTTCGAAATGGTGTTCATGGTTGCCCCCAAAGTGGCAGATGGCTCAACTGGCATTCAGTGAGAGTTTGATGTCGCATCGTGCCGCTCCTTCCAGGTTGAACCACGCCGGAGTAGACCTTTGGCGCTGTAGGGGAAGCGACCCACCGAATCGGATTGCGTTTTCTTTCAACTCGCGACCGCAGATGCACCACAAGAGGGCGACACCGCGCGTGCAGCGGGCTCGTCGGTGTGTCCCCGCTGCTTCCGCCCGCGCGACAACAATCGCGGACTTGCGTTGCAATTGGGACCGTTCTCGTCGATGGCGCGTACCGAATTGAGGGCCTTATGGCGATCCACCACCTTCGACCTCAGGCTCACGCCCTTGCCCGGTCTTCTCGACATGACCGAAGACCAGCGCCAAGCCCACTACCGCCGCGTCGTTGGCGAGATCCAAGCCAAGGCCGAGGCCGACAACAAAGAGAAGGGGCGCACGCCCATGACCGTCGAAGCTATCCTCGCCCAGGACCCGCACAGCAAGCCCGCCACCACCGACCGCAGCCCCGCACCCTTCGTCCACGCCACCGACGATTCTACCGAACAAGAGTTTCGCGTCGCCTACCGCGCCTTCGTCGACGCCTTCCGTGCTGGTGCCCTTCGTCTACGCGAACGCCAACGCGAGATCAGGAACATGTTCCCGCTCTGGGCCTTCCCGCCGCAGCTCCCCTTCAACGAAACGGCCTGACCAGGCCAAGGCGTGACGCTGCTGACCAGCCCGCCCCGCAAGCGGCCAAGGGTAAGCTCTGCCCAGTGTCTGCCAGTGACGCAAGATCCGCGGTGCCGCCGCCCTGATGGTGGCCCTCGGCTGCCCAATGGCACCCGGTTTCGCGACATATTTCCCGGTCTGACCGGCTCGTTCGCTCATCGTCCGCCCGATTCCAGAGGATTCCGGGCGGCGTTCGTCAACCTTCCTAGAAAACACTGGCACCATCCCGCGTCGGCTGCCATCTCCACACGCACAACATCGGCGAGGTGGACGGCGAGTTTTTTCTAGTCCAGGCGTTCGTCAAGGTATTCCGTTGATGCGGCGCGACCTGCTAGAACCAGGCCCAACAAGGAGGGAATCGATGAGGATGCCACTATGTTATCTCGGGATTGCTCTTCTCTCGGCTACCGTGGTCGTTGTTCCAGCCGGTCGATCGTCGGCCGAAATCGAGGCCAGCACCGTGCAAGCGGTTGCTCCGCCTGCGGTGAACTCGCGCAACTCCGCGGTGTTCCTGCCCGCAGCGCCCACGCCCGCCGAGGGCAGGCCCAAGCAAGCCACGTCCGAGCCGACCGGGCCGCGTGCGGCTGGCGCCGCCGTCGGCGCTTTCAAAGCCGGGGAGCCCGCCAAGCAGCCCGTCGATCCCGACGTGGTGGAAATGACAAAGCTCAAGCACCAGATCAAGTCGGTGCGCTTGTCCCTCGCGGACACGCAGGGGCGATTGGTGGTGACTGATAAGGATCTCTCGACGGCCAGCACCGAAAACACACAATTGCGATCGGACACCACGAGTCTGCGCGTAGGCTTGGCCAAGGCTGAGACGATCGCCAGGAAGTCCGAGGAAGAGCTGGGTCACCGGCGGCAGGAAGTCAAAGGGCTACAAACCGCACGTCCCTCGGTCTCGGGAACCCTGATAGTCGTGCTTCTACTCTGCCTGGTGAGCACGGGGATGTTGGCCGTCGTGCTGTTCGGGCAAGGCAGCAAGCTCCGGACGATTCTCGATCGCATGCGCGATGCCAAGCCGGACGAACGCCGTGTCGAGCAGTTGAGTGCCCAGCTCAAGGAAGAGCAGCAACGATCGCAGCGGTTCCAGGAGGAGAGCCAGCGTCTAAAAACCGTGGCGCAGAACCAAGACCACGCGCCGGCGGGCTCGAAGCGGGAGAAACTCGATCACATGCGACGCGAGCTGCGCGAGGCACAGACCGCGGCCGAGGCCGCGAAACGCCGGGCCGACGAGCGCATCGAAAAGCTGGAAGCAGAGTTGGCACGCATCAGCTCGGACAAGCAGGGCGTCGACGAGCGCATCGAGAAGTTCGAACCGGAAATGGCGCAGCTCGCCACCGCGAAGCAAGAGCTATTCCTGCAGGTACAAAGGCTCGAGCCCGAAGTGGCTCGCCTCACCTCCGACAAGCTGGAGGCCGAGAAACGCAGCCGAGAGCTCGCGCACGATGCCGCCCGCTTGATGGCCGAGAAGCTGCGCTTCGAACATGCGTTGGCCCAGGCCAACGAGAAGCTGGCCTTCCTCGGTCACGACGAGCCGGAAGACACCCTGCCCCCCATCGCGGGATGAGCGAGCGCCACCGAGCTGGCGGTGGTGTGGATGCGTTTCGGTGATGGAAAGATGGCGCTTCTTCCGACTATACACCGGCGGGACAGTGGGTCAGGATCGGCACGAGGGCCATCCCGTCGCGGAGGCGCGCCGGGATTCGGATCGTCGATACCGGAGTTGGCATCGAGCCGGCGGTGCTCCGTCGCTTGTTCCAGCCGTTCATGCAAGCCGGCGCGACACTGGATCGCAGTCAAGGCGGCCTCGGCCTTGGGCTGGCGCTGGTGAAGGGCCTGGTCGAGTTGCATGGGGGCGAGGTCTGCGGCCCATAGTCATTTCGAACGGGGTTTTTGAGCATCAGAGAACCCTGCCGGACCGCAGCATGGCGATCTTGAGCGCGTGAGTGAGGCACGCCGGGGGCACGCCGGGACGGCTTTTGCCACCGTTTGAGGGTTCTGGCGAGGAGGTCTTGAACACGCAGGACGGTCTGCTCCATCCCGCCTGGTCGACGTCCGTCAGCTGAGCCAGTCTCCACCATCGCCGCCAGATTGAGAGGGAGGCGGTCGTACAGGAAAGAATTTGGGTGCCTCGGCGACGGGCGCGGCGCAGCCGCGTGGGGTAGGGGCAGGGTGGGTAGGCCCAAGGCTCCGAAGGAGAAGGGCAAACCCATTGCGGAGAGGATCTTCCTTATCGTGTCCTCGGTCTTGATGAGAGCGATGAGACGAAGAGGACTCTTGCAGCGCGGGCAGATGGTGTCGATCTCGAACGTTCTCCGGAGCAACTCACTCCATGAAATATAGTGCGAGAGCGGCAGGG